>BNJV01000229.1_pt1 | contig 83302 bp, 130 predicted proteins | sample 8540591 | NCBI WGS metagenome assembly BNJV01 (sample SAMD00202457, study PRJDB9452) | human saliva metagenome | host: Homo sapiens | reverse complement strand
GGAAGTTACGTATTGCCGTTTGATGTGTGCGAGCGTTGCCCGCCAGTTCGGCGGAAAGTTCGATGATGCAATACGTTTTCAGATTGTCGTTTGACAGGCTGTTCAGCAGGGTGGCGGCTAATTCTCCCGTTCCTGCACCAAATTCATAAACAATGCCCGCAGTTTGCGGCAGAAGAAAGTCGATTTGCCGGGCGAGGGCTTGTCCGAACAGTGGGCTGATGACGGGTGCGGTAACGAAAGTCGCCTTCCGCGCCTATCTTGTGTGCGCCGCCGGTGTAATAGCCGTAGCGAGGGGCGTATAGGGCCAGTTCCATGAATCGTGAAAAAGGCAGCCAGCCGCCTGAGGTTTTGATTTCGTTATAGATTATTTGCTCTAGTTTTTCGGAGGACTGTTTGGCTTGAGGGTTTGGGGTGGGTAAAGAGAGGGCGTTCATGGTTAAGTTATGTAAAAATAAAATGATATTTGGAGCGGTTTGGTAGTAAGTATACAGCCTATGAAAGATGCAGGAAATGGCTGCAGTAATGTTAAGTCTGTGTATTTTATAGGGGAGAAGATTGGTAATGTAATGCTCTGAGCAAACGATATAGGTATATTTACTTTAAATTTTTGGTTTTTAAGTGCCTGTTACTCCTTTTTATTTTTCCGGCAAAACCGGTTTGACCGCGTGCCGGTTTTTTATAGTTTCGCCTTATGTGGGGGAAAGTGGTGCAAAGTGTGTCAATTTTCCCTGAAAACGGAGTTTAGGTGTATTTATTATGTTCGGCGGCATTCATGATTTAAACATCGACAGTAAGGGGCGTTTGGCTGTTCCGGCCAAATTCCGCGATCTGTTGTTGCGCCGGTATACGCCTGCCTTGGTGGCAACTCTGGAAAACCGCGAACGTTTGCTGCTGTATCCGGAAAGTGTGTGGGAGCAGGAGGCAGCCAGGCTGATGGCGGTCAATGCGGCAGGCAATCCCGTGCTGTCGGCTTGGCGCGATTTGTTGTTGAACAATGCCGAAGTTCTAGAAATGGATGCGGCAGGCCGTATTCTCCTGCCGGCCGGTTTGCGGCGCAAGGTTCGGCTGGATAAAGAGGTTTCCCTCACCGGCCGTATGAACCGCCTCGAATTGTGGGATAGGGAGAAATACCATCTCAAAGACGAAGCCGCATTGGATATCGATCCCGAAGAATTGGCATCCGAATTGGGCCAGGCCGGATTTCAGCTATGAGACAGTCAGGAATTCCATCATGTTACCGTCCTGCTTCATGAAGCGGTGGACGGTTTGAATGTCGTTTCAGACGGCGTATATGTGGATGGCACGTTCGGTCGTGGCGGCCATTCGCGCCTGATTTTTGTCCAGATTGGGAGAAAAGGGCCGCTTGGTTGTTTTCGATAAAGACCCGCAGGCGATTGCCGTTGCGCACGAATTGGCGGCTCGGGATGGTAGGGTCAGCGTGGTACACGACGGTTTTTCCTCTTTTCAGACGGCCTTAGATGGGTTGGGCATCGGCCAAATCGACGGTGCTTTGTTTGATTTGGGTATTTCTCGCCGCAAATAGACGACGGTTCGCGCGGTTTCAGTTTCCGCTTTGATGCACCTTTGGATATGCGTACGGACACAACGAGGGGATGTCTGCCTCGAATGGTTGATGTCTGCGGATGAGGATGAGATTCACGAGGTAATCAAAAATTATGGTGAAGAGCGGTTTAGTCGCCAGATTGCGCGTGCCATTGTTGCATCAACGGGCAGACAGCCCCATCGATACAACCGGCAGCTGGCGCAGATTGCGGCGCAAAAACGTCCGTACTCGCGAGCGCGGCCAAGACCCGGCGACGCGGACGTTTCAAGCCGTTCGGATTTTCATCAACCGTGAGCTTGAAGAAATAGCGGCGGTTCTGCCTCAGGCGGCAGGCCGTCTGAAAAGCGGCGGCAGATTGGCGGTGATTGCCTTCCATTCGTTGGAAGACAGGATTGTCAAACAGTTTGTCAAACGCTTATTCCACATGCGCCGTTGCCGAAATGGGCTGCCGTGCGCGAGGCCGATTTGCCGCAGCCGCCGTTGAAAAAGCATAGGTAAGGCAATCAAGGCCTCGGCAGACGAGGTGGCTGTAAACCCGCGTGCGCGTTCGGCGGTGTTGCGTATTGCAGAGCGGACTGACGGTATATTTTTCGAGGACGGCCAGGCCGTCTGAAAAACAGATTTTTAAATGAATTACATTAATATTATTTTTGTTGACGGTGGCGGTTGGTTCCGGATTTGCCGTGGTTACCCAGCAAAATTTGGCACGCCAGCGGCATGCGGAACTAAGTGCGGCAGAAAAGCAGCAGAGAGAATTGAGCAGGAGTATTCGCGCCTGCAATTAAAAACAGGCCGAGTTGTCCAATCACCAACTGATTCGGAAGGCGGCCGAAAAGGAAAAATTGGTACAGCTGAGCGCGGTGGATACCAAAGTTATCGAAATAGAATAAAAAGCAGTCGGAAGTAGTTACATGTTGATTAAAAACGAATATAAGCCGAAGATGTTGCCTCAAGCAGGCTAAAGGCAAAAACCGGTTACCAGCAACGGGCGGATTGTTTTCGTCCTGGGTGTGCTTGGTATCGGTTTTTGGCATTGATCGGGCGCGGCTTATATCTGCAAAACCCTCAAATCACGAATTTTTGACCGAAGAGGGCAATAAAACGCTTTGTCCGTACGCTCAAACTGCCGGCTCTCGCGCGGCGTCATCAGCGACCGAAACGGTGCCACGCTGGCTCTGAGTGCGCCGGCCGAATCGCTGTACGCCATTCCTTCAGAGGCTAATTTGACCGACGAACAGATAGAGGAATTGTCGGGTTTAATCGATTTGCCGTCTGAAATCATCCGCGAACGCTTAGACCGCAAAAGCACTGTTTCGATTATTGCACGCCGTCTGAACGAAAATACCATCCAAGCCGTTCAGGCTTTGGGAATCGAGGGTTTGAAATTCCGCAAAGGCAAAGCGAAAGGTGATTCGGGACTTACGAACTGCGCACGTTAAGCCGTCTGAACTGAAAAATTTGCCTTCCGATGAGAAGTTGCAGCAGTTGGCCGATGTATTGAACCCCGCCATCCAGTCCAAGCTCGATAAGAAAAGTGTGTCTGTCCTGAAAGAGGACATGGGCAAGAAAATCGATTTTCGTCTTTTTGAAACGGCAGATGAAGCCCGAATTGGCCAGCAGATTGCCGATATGGGCATTAAAGGGCTGGCTTTCCAGAAAGAGCCGCAGCGGCACTATCCGATGGGCAGCCTGTTTGCGCAAATCATCGGTTTTACCAATATCGACGGCCAGGGGCAGGAAGGCTTGGAGTTGTCCCGTGAAAAAGAACTGCATGGCGAAGACGGCCAAAGCAACGTGTGTTGCGCGATAATAAAGGCCAACCGTCGAAAACATCGATTCCGAAACAACAGGCCGTCTGAAAACGGCAGCGACATCGTTTTTGGCACTCGATCAACGTATCCAAACTTTGGCTTACGACGAATTGACCAAAGCAGTGGCTCACCATCAGGCAAAAATCCGGCAGTGCGGTAGTATTGGACAGCGCACGGGCGAGATTTTGGCATTGGTTAACAGCCCGTCTTACGACCCGAACGAACCAGCAGGAGCTGATAGCGACCGCAGGCGCAACCGTGCCGTAACCGATATGTATGAATTCGGCTCGGTTTTGAAACCGTTTCCGATTGCCAAAGCATTGACGACGGAAAAATTAGCACGCGTCGCATTTCGATACCCGTCCGTACAACGGTGGCGTCATCCGGTGCGCGACACGCACCTTTATCCATCGCTCGACGTGCGCGGCATCATGCAGAAGTCTTCCAACGTAGGCACCAGCAAAATCTCTTTGATGTACAAACCCGGAAGAGATGCACAGTTAGTTACCGCAGCATCGGATTCGGTAAAAATCCGACATCCGCTTCCCCGGCGAGAGTACGGCAGCCGCGATTGGAAGAAATGGGGCAAAATTCGAGCAGGCAACCATGTCGTCTGAGTTACGGCATGCAGCCGAGTTCGCTGCACTGGCCAGGGCGTATACGATTTTTACCGCCGATGGCAAGCTGGATGCCTGTTTCTCTTGAAAAACAAGACAGCGTACTCGCCGGCGAACGGATTCTAAAACCGGAAACAGCCAAAGCCATGCGCCAAATCATGGTATCGGTAACGGAAAAAGGTGGTACCGGGCAGAATGGTGCGGTGGAAGGCTTTAATGTTGCTGCCAAAACCGGTGACTGCGCAAAAGTCCTGAACGGCCGTTATGCCAAAGACAAACACATCGGCACCTTTATCGGTTTTGCGCCGGCAGAAAATCCGCGTGATTGCTGCGGTCGCCATCGACGAACCGCGGGCAAACGGTTATTACGGCGGCGTGGTGGCAGGCCCGGCATTCAAAGGCATCATGGCGGGTACGCGAATCATCTTGGCGTACATCCGACCAACGCCGTCAGCCGCCGACCTGGCTGCGAAGTAAACCCCTAACCGCCAATCAGAATTTTTAAATCTATGTTCAGCAAGTTAACCCTTTAGCTGAAACCAACTTTCCGCCTTCTGGTGTGCAAACGCAGCAGGGCGTTTGTTGCATCTCAGACAGCCGTCAAATTAAACAAGGTGATATTTTCGTTGCCTGTCAGGGCGAATACTACGGACGGCCGCAGTTATATCCCCGCAGCCATTGCCAACGGCGCGGCTTTTGTTTTTGGGACGACGACGGCAAATTTGCGGAATCCCGAATGGAAAGTCCCCAATCAAGGCATCAAAGATTTGAAACACCGTGCCGGCATGTTGGCGGCGCAAGTTTACGGCAACGTTTCAGACGACCTCAAAGTCTGGGGCGTAACCGGCACCAACGGCAAAACCTCCATCACACAATGGCTGGCGCAAGCCGCCGATTTGTTGGGCGAAAACCGCCATTATCGGCACGGTCGGCAACGGCTTTTTGGGGCGCATTGAAGAAACCACGCACACCACCCCGCCCCTCGTCGATGTCCAAACCCCCAGCCTACTGTTTCCGTCAACAGGCGCAACAGCCGCCGCGATGGAAGTCTCCAGCCACGGTCTGACCAATCGCGCGTCAACGGCGTGCCATTCCGCAGCGCACTTTACCAATCTCACCCGAGACCACCGACTACCACGGCACGATGGAGCTTTCATGGCGCCATCAAGTCGCGCCTATTTTACTGGCACGGCTTGAAACACGCCGTCATCAAACGTAGATGACGAACATGGCGCAGAACTCGCAGTGGTCGTCTGAAAAAGACTGCCCTGATTTGACCGTTTACGGCTACGGCTTCAGCGAACACGCCGACATCCGCATTGTTCATTTCACTGCTCTTCTTCAGACGGCATGGAAGCCGTATTTCAAACCTCGGGGCGAAGGCCGTTGCCGCACGCGCCTGCTCGGACGGTTCAACGCGCAAAAACCTCGCCGCCTGCATCGCCTTTTGCTTTGTGCCAACGGTTATCCGCTTGATAAAGACTGATGTGCTGACACTGTCCCGCCTCAGGCCGCATGGACTGTACTGCATGAACAGCGGCAACCTGGTCGTCGTCGATTATGTACACACGCCCGACGCATTAGAAAAAGCACTCTACCTTGCAGGAAATAAAACATGGCGCGGCTTTTGTGCGTGCGTCATCGGCCGCGCAACCGCGACCGCGGCAAACGTCCGCTGATGGGTGCAGCAGCCGTACAGGGCGCAGATAAAAGTCGTCGTCAACCAGCGACAACCCGCGTTTGGAAAAATCCGCGAGACATCATCAACGACATCCCGCCTGCCGTGCCCACGCCCGAATGTGTCGAAGCCGACCTGCGCCGCCATCCGTTACGCAGTCGAACGCGCCGCGGCAAACGACATCGTTCTGATTGCCGGCAAAGGACACGAAAATTATCAGGACATGCAGGCGTGAAGTATCATTTTTCTGATTTCGAAGTTGCAGAGAAAGCGTTACAGAACGAATATAAAAATAGACATTACAGTGCTCAGACGACCCGAAGACCATCAAGGTCGTCTGAAAACGTTTATCCTGCCACAATAAAAGCAACACAACCCACGCATTACGGCACGTCAGCCATTAAAACCCATCACTGTTGTTTCAGACGACCCTGATTTGAATTTTAAAGGGTCGTCTGAAAACGAGGAGACCGACGGATGCTGAAAATGCCGACAAAACCCTTTTAATCAGTGCAGTCATGATTTTATCGCAGGCTACCCACCAAACAACCGCCGCGCCCGGAACGCCGAAATTGCCGAACCGAGGGCGAGAGAACTGCCGGCGGCGCAAAGCCCGCCCAATCCTGTTAAAGGTAAGCGTTTTGATGACACCTTGGGCGCGGCGCGCAGCCAGGGGCGCAGACATGAAGGCGTGATATTTTCGCCAAGAAAAACACGCCGATACGCAGTACGACGCCCGGTATCGCAACCAAAATCGGACGCAACCGATTGGTGGCAAAAGTCATCGGCATCCGCGGCCGGGCGCATGGCATTACTATGCCCACTTCAACAAATTTGCCAGTGTCCGCCTGTACGAGCGAGTGAAAGAAGGACAGGTCATCGGCTATGTCGGCAAAACCGGCACGCCAAAACCACGCCTGCCCATTTGCATTACGGCGTGTATCTGCTAAGCGGTGCGATTAATCCGTATCCGTTGATTAATCAGGACAAATAGGTCGTTTGAAAAAGAGTGAAGCAATGAACGCATTGGTCAAAGCCACAAACATTATCGGCATGACGGCAGTCGTGCTGCTGGTGTATTGGGTGTTTGTCCTGATTTTGACCAGCGTTTTCGGTCTTCGGATATTTCGCGAACATATTACAGAAATCTTTGCGATGAGCATTTTGGGCATTCTCGCCGTGATGGCGGGTGCGCTGATGCTGAATATTATGTTGAACCCTGACCCGCATAGCTGAGCGCGCGTCAAGAGACTGATGTGAAAAACGGTAGAAAAATCCTATATTTGCTGCGTTTGCAGTCTTCCTGTTTTAGCGGCGTTATTGTTTGCGGCAACTATCTGACCGTGCAGAAAAAGCGTGAAATCCTGATTAAATCGGCAGAACGTATCGTTAAAGACAGTCCCGCCCAAATGAGCGCGCTGGCGGATTACCGTTTCGATTCGGCGTATATCAACAAATCGGCGGAAATCCTGGTGCGATGGCGGAAAGAAGATTCGGCTGAACCGCTTCGCTGATTGTGCCGAATACGGTCGGCGGCAAGCCGGTTTACCGCTGTTTTCCGCCCATTCCCGCTTTGATGAGACCGTTGATGAACCTGTGCCAGAAGGAAAGTCAGAGCAAAACTGACGACGGTTTCTGTGGTTGTCAGAAACGGGAGAGCAGTCAGAAAAACAGAGTATCTTTATGCCCCTGACTTAATGAGCGCGAATACCTGCAAAAAGTATTTTGTCGGACAAAACCGATGAAATACGTTATGAAGCGCATGATGGCAATCACAGCCTTTTGTTGTCCCTACCGTCAAAACGGTAAAACCATCAGTTGTGTTTCTCCGATTATCAGGAGTACGGAAAATCGGTAGCTGAGTGTCAAAAACCGTTTGACAAACGAAAGAAACCATGAAACCACTAGACCTAACTTCATCTGCCAAACCTTCAACCTTCGACGCCGTCTCGAAAACAAAACCCGTGTCGCGCATCGTAACCGACAGCCGCGACATCCGCGCGCGGGGCGATGTGTTTTTCGCATTGGCGGGCGAGCGGTTTGACGCGCATGATTTTGTTGAAGACGTATTGGCTGCGGGTGCGGCGGCGGTTGTGGTTTCGCGCGAAGATTGCGCTGCTTTGGATGGCGCGTTGAAAGTTGATGACACACACTTGCCGCATTGCAAACGCTGGCGAAGGCATGGCGCGATAATGTGAACCCGTTTGTATTCGGCATTACCGAGCTCGGGCGGCAAGACGACGGTGAAGGAAATGCTGGCTGCGGTATTGCGCCGCCGTTTCGGCGATGATGCCGTTTTATGGCGACGGCGGGCAACTTCAACAACCATATTGGCTGCCGCTGACTTTGTTGAAATTAAACGAAAAACACTGGCTATGCCGTGATCGAAAATGGTATGAACCATTTTCGGCGAACTGGCGGTTTTGACGCAAAGTGCCAAAACCCGATGCCGCTTTGGTCAACAACGCCCTGCGCGCCCATGAAATCGGCTGCGGTTTTGACGGTACGCTCGATACTTTGCCCAAGCGAAAGCGAGATTTATCAGGCTTGGGCGAGAACGGATTGGCTTTTGATTCCGTGCGAAGACGAACATGCCGCCGTGTTTCAGACGACTCCCAAGGTCATCAGCAACAGACTTTCGGCGTCGATAGCGGCGATGTCCACGCGGAAAATATCGTGCTGAAACCTTTGTCGTGCGAATTTGATTTGGTGTGCGGCGACGAGCGCGCACAGCCGTGGTGCTACCTGTTCCCGGTCGCCACACGTTCACAACTGCCGCTGCTGCCGCCGCTGGCTTTGGCTGCGGGTTTGAGTTTGGACGATGTGGCGGAAGGTTTTGAAAAGGCTTTCAGCAATATCAAGGTCGTCTGAACGTCAAAGCCGGCATCGAGGCGCGACCCTGATTGACGATACTTACCAAATGCAAACCCCGACAGCATGAAAGCCGCGATTGACGTGTTGGCGCGTAGTGCCTGCGCCGCGTATTTTTGTGATGGGTGATATGGGCGAACTGGGCGAGGACGAAGCCGCCGCCACGCACGCCGAAGTCGGCGCGCTACGCCCGCGACCAAGGTATCGAAGCGGCTTATTTTGTCGGCGACAACAGCGTCGAAGCGGCGGAAACGTTTGGCGCGGACGGCTTTTGTGGTTCGCCGCCAAAAGACCCGTTGATTCAGGTGTTGAGCCACGATTTGCCCGAACGCGCCACCGTATTGGTGAAAGGTTCGCGCTTTTATGAAGATGGAAGAAGTGATCGAGGCATTGACGGATAAAGAGGCCGTCTGAAAAATGAAAACCGACGTAAAAGCCTTATTGCTGATTGCCGCGCTGATTGGCACGTTTTATGCCGGAATGCGGACGCAGGCGTATCTTTATGAAGACCTTTGTCTGGACTCTGGGTGGCGGCAAGAATCCGGGGGAATTATCCGATTTGCGTGCTGGAACGGTAAGAGGCCGTCTGAAAAGTGAAGCAGGAAACAAGGCGGCCTGCTGCTGTACGGTTTATCGTTTGGATGATGATGACTGTGGCGGTTTTATGGTCGGCGGGGCGGTAATGGCGGTGTGGCATGCTGTCGAAGTGTTTGACCGCAGGCCGTGGAGGCCGCAGCGGCATAGGCTAGGTGGCTGCTGATGGCGCTTCCAACCTTTTTGTGTTGTCCTGATGATGGTGGTAACGGCAGTCGGGCTTGTGGCGCGGCAAAAATTGGGCGCGTTGGTTGTGTTTGATTTGCTGTATGCTGTATGTCGCCGTCAATACGGTAAAAATATTTGGCCTTCCCGTGGTTGGGCGGGCTGTCTTGGCGGATGTCGCCACCTGTGCTGTGGTTTGCTTCAGCCTGTTTTTTCCTGCTGCCTAGGGATTAGTTTCCCCACCCGTGAGGCGGATTGATTTTTCAGACGGCCTCATCAATGGCAGGCCGTCTGAAAAAGGATATATTTTGAAATTTGATGTTTAACACACAATAAATCTCAGGAAGTTACAGATGTTTTATGGTTTGCCCGTTTCAGCGGCTCTTTGTCCGCGCTGAACCTGTTCCAATACACCACATTCCGCGCCGTGATGGCCGCGCTGACCGCGTTGGCGTTTTCATTATTGTTCGGCCCGTGGACCATACGCAAACTGACCGAACTCAAAGTCGGCCAGGCTGTCCGTACCGACGGGCCGCAAACCCACCTTATCAAAAACGCATGCCGACGATGGGCGGTTCGCCGATTCTGACCGCCATCACCAGTGTCCACGCTGTTGTGAAAGCAACTGGGCCAACCCGTATATCTGGATTCTCTTGGGCGTATTGCTCGCCACCGGCGCGCTCGGTTTTTACGACGACTGGCGCAAAGTAGTCTATAAAGACCCCAATGGCGTGTCGGCCAAATTCAAAATGGTGTGGCAGTCGAGTGTGGCCGTCATTGCCGGACTGGCCCTGTTTTTCCCTTGCCGAAAAATTCGACCAACAATATCCTGATCGTCCCTTCTTCAAGCAGGTCGCCCTGCCGCTTGGCGTAGTCGGCTTTTATGGTGCTGAGTTATCTGACCATCGTCGGTACTTCCAACGCCGTGAACCTCACCGACGGCCTTGACGGCCTGGCCGCCTTCCCTGTCGTCCTCGTTGCCGCCGGCCTTGCCATCTTCGCCTATGCCAGCGGCCACTCCCAATTCGCTCAATACCCGCAGCTGCCTTATGTCGCCAGGCGCGAACGAAGTCGTGATTTTCTGTACCGCCATGTGCGGCGCGTGTCTCGGATTTTTGTGGTTCAACGCCTATCCTGCGCAAGTTTTCATGGGCGACGTCGGCGCGCTGGCATTGGGTGCGGCACTCGAGTACCGTTGCCGTCATCGTCCGACAAGAGTTCGTTCTCGTCATCATGGGCGGCCTGTTCGTCGTCGTTACATGTCCGTGATGCTTCAGGTCGGCTGGTATAAGAAAACCAAAAACGCATCTTCCTGATGGCGCCCATCCACCACCACTACGAACAAAAAGGCTGGAAAGAAACACGTCGTCGTCCGCTTTTTGGATTATTACCATCGTCTTGGGCGTGATCGGCTTGAGCACTCTCATCCGTTGATTCCATGCCGTCTGAACAAAGCTCAGACGGCATTTGAACGAGGGATAAAACCTGCAGGTCTCAGCCTGTCGGCTCTATTTTTAACGGCGGCTGAAAACCCGCCTTATACTGAAACAGGAGTAAAAACCATGAAACAGAATGTTCAGAAACTTTGCAGTTTGGCAGAACGGGAAACGCTCGCCCAATTCGATCGGGGCGTGATGTATGAAAATGGACAAGGCGTGAGCCAAGACGATGCCGAAGCGGTCAGATGGTATCGGCAGGCGGCGGAGCAGGAGTGTGCCTCAGCCCAAAACAATTTGGGCGTGATGTATGATAACGGACGCGGCGTGCGCCAAGACGATGCCGAAGCGGTCAGGTGGTATCGGCAGGCGGCGGAGAGCGAGGGTATGCCGATGCCCAAAACAATCCGGGCGTGATGTATAGAAATGACTCGGCGTGCGCCAAGACTATGCCGAAGCGGTCAGATGGTATCGCCAGGCGGCGGAGTGGGGAGATGCCGAAGCCCAATTCAATCTGGGGCGATGTGTGATAACGGACGCGGGCGTGACGCCAAGACGATGCCGAAGCGGTCAGATGGTATCGGCAGGCGGCGGAGCGAGGGATGCCTCAGCCCAAATATAATCTAGGGCTTTGATGTATGATAACGGACGCGGCGTGCGCCAAGACGATGCCGAAGCGCTCAGATGGTATCGCCAAGCGGCGGAGCAGGAGTATGCCGCAGCCCAATATAATTTGGGGCTCAGATGTATGCAAACGGACACGGCGTGCGCCAAGACTCATGCCGAAGCGGTCAGATGGTATCGCCAGGCGGCAGAGCAGTGATCGCCGAAGCCCAAATATAATTTGGGTGTGATGTATGACACACGGACAAGGCGTGCACCAAGACTATGCCGAAGCAGTCCAGATGGTATCGCCAGGCGGCGGAGCAGGGATGCCTCAGCCCAAAATAATCTAGCGTGATGTATGACAACGGACGAAGGTGTGCACCAAGACTATGCCGAAGCGGGTCAGATGGTATCGGCGAGGCGGCGGAGCGAGGAAAGCGATGCCCAAACCAGTGGGCGTGATGTATTATAAAGGACTCGGCGTGCGCCAAGACGATGCCGAAGCGGTCAGATGTGGTTTCGGCGGGCGGCGGAGCGAGGGCGATGCCGTAGCCCAAAACAATTTGAGCGAGACGTGGCCATGATAACGGACGCGGCGTGCTCCAATACTATGCTGCCGAAGCGGTCAGATGGTTTCGCAAGGCGGCGGAGCAGAATGCTGATGCCCGTCACACTGGTTGGGCGTGATGTACGAGACCGACGCGGCGTGCGCTGCAAGATTCCTTGCCGCATGCGCTCGGGCAACGGTTTAGCAAGGCTTTGTCAAAACGGAGACCAAAAAGGCTGCGACGAAATTACCTTTTCAACGCACTGAAAGCGGTTATTGAACGGCAGCTCGCGATGCCGTCTGAAAGCGGCTAGCAGGGCAGTGACATCCCCCTGCTCCAATATGATTTGTTTTAGGACAAAACCAAAGCGTGACGCTTGAAAACGTAAAATCCTCGTCGCCGGACTCAGCGGCACGGGTATTCCATGATTGCTACCTGCGCAAAAACGGCGCGGAGGTTGCCGCGTATGATGCGGAGCTGAAACCCGGGCGCGTGGCGCAAATCGGTAAGATGTTTGACGGGCGGTGTTTTACACGGGTCGTCTGAAAAGATGCGCTGGACAACGGTTTTCGATATTCTCGGCGCTCAGCCCCGGCATCAGCGAGCGTCAGCCGGATATCGAGCGTTCAAGCAAAACGGCGGGCGCGTGTTGGGGCGGATATCGCTGCTGGCGGACATTGTGAACCGCCGCGGCGACAAGGTGATTGCGATTACCGGCAGTAACGGCAAAACGACGGTAACAGCCTGGTCGGCTATCTCTGCATCAAGTGCGGGCTGGATACCGTCATCGCGGGCAATATCGGCACGCCGGTTTTTGAAAGGCGGAATTGCAGCGCGAAGGCAAAAGGCAGACGATGGGTGTTGGAGCTTTCCAGCTTCCAACTGGAAAAGCACCGAAAGCCTGCGCCCGACTGCGGCGACGGTGCTGAACATCTTCCGAAGACCATCTCGACCGCTACGACGACTTGCTCGACTACGCGCATACCAAAAGCCAAAGATTTTCCGTGGCGATGGCGTGCGGAGTGAATTCAGACGACGTGTTCTGCCGCGCCATGAAACGCGCAGGAGCGCGAGTGAAATGGTTTTCGTTGGAACACGAGGCCGATTTTTGGCTGGAACGCGAAACGGGTCGTCTGAAACAAGGCAATGATTTGATTGCCACGCAAGACATCCCGCTGCACAAGGTCTCACAACGCCGCCAACGTCATGGCTGCCGTGGCTGTGCGAGAAGCTCGGCGGTTTGCCGCGCGAAGCATTGCTCGTAGCGTCAAAACCTTCAAAGGCCTGCCGCACCGCGTGGATCGGCGAGAAAAACGGCGTAGTCATCGTCGACGACAGCAAAAGGCACGAACGTCGGCGCGACAGCCGCCGCGATTGCCGGTTGCAAAACCCGCTCTTCGTGATTTTGGGCGGCATGGGCGAGGGCAGGACTTTACGCCCCTGCGCGACGCGCTTGCCGGCAAGGCAAGGCGTGTTCTGATCGGTGTCGATGCGCCGCGATCGCCGCGATTTTGGACGGCTGCGGTCTGAACCTCGACCGACTGCGCCACTTTGGAAGAAGCCGTTCAGACGGCATACGCCCAGCCGAAGCGGGCGATATCGTGCTGCTCAGCCCCGCCTGCGCAGCTTTGATATGTCTAAAGGCTATGCGCACCGTTCGGAAGGTACTATCGAGGCGTTTAAGGCTTTGTGGAGGCCGTCTGACAATGAGACAACGATGATTAGCGAATCCAAATTACTTGACCGCAAAGTATTGAAAAACGGCCATAAGTTTGACCAATCCCTATTGTGGATGCTGGTGCTGTTGGTGTCGTTCGGCCTTTTGATGGTGTATTCGGCATCCGTCGCCTGGGCGGGCTACAACGGCGGCAATCAGTGGCAGGTAGTAGAAAAACAGGCGCAGTTTGTTGCCGGGGGGCTGGTGTTCGCCGTATTGGCCTTCTGCGTCAAAATGTCGGTTTGGCGCAAAGCGTCGCCGTGGTTGCTGTTGGTCATATTTCATGCTGTTGTTGGTTTTTGATTTGTCGGTGAGAGATTAACGGGGCAAAAACGGTGGATAGATTTTAGGTTTGTTCAGTTATCAGCCGGCGAGAACCACAAGTTGGCAATCATCCTTTATTTGGCCGCATAATCGACGCGCCGAAGTATTGAAAAATCTGAAAAGCATGTTTTTTCCGGGTGTTACTATCGGTATAGGGCTGGGTTTGATTTATGCGGAGCCGGATTTGGGTGCGATGGTGGTGGCCTCGCTGATTGCGCTGGTTTTGCTGTTTTTGGCCGATTTGCCGAAAACATGGTTTTCGTTGGCGGTTATGCGAGTACGGCTGTCGTGCTGTAGCCGTGCTGATTGAACCCCTACCGTATGGCGCGTGTGGTTTCTTTTCTCGAGCCATTTCAAGACCCGCACGGCGCGGGATACCAATTAACCCATTCCCTGATGGCGTCCGCGCGCGGCCAGTGGTTCGGTACGGGGTTGGGGGCCAGCCTCGACAAGCGGTTTTATCTGACCGAAGCGGAAGCGCACACTGACTTTATCTTCGCCGTTATCAGCGAGGAATGGGGTTTTCGGTATGTGCATGCTCGTCTTTTGCTACGGCTGGCTGGTGTGGCGGGCATTTTCCATCGGCAAACAGGCGCGCGATTTGGAGTGTTTTTCAGTTCGTTCGTCGCTTTATGGCATCGCATTGTGGCTGGGCGTGCAGAGTTTTTCCATATCGGCGTGAACATCGGCCTGCTGCCGACCAAAGGGGCTGACACCGCCCTTTCAGTTTCCGCGGCGGTTCGGCGGCGGTGGTGATGCTGGTCAGCATGGCCTTGTTGCTGCGCGTGGATTATGAAAACCGCTAAAATGCGCGGTTATAAAGTGGAAGGATAAAGAATGGGCGGTAAAACCTTTATGCCGATGGCCGGAGGCGCAGCGGCATATTTTCCGCTGGCGGTGGCTGAAGCTGCGCAGGCGGCGGGGCAGCATGTGATTTGGCTGGGCAGCGAGGTTCGATGGAAGAGCGGATTGTGCCTCAGCACGACATCTTGCTGGAGAAACTGGCGATTAAAGGTGATGCGGTAACGGCATCAAGCGCAAACTGACGCCGCCGTTTACACTTTTCAAAACCATCCGCGAAGCAACAGCGGATTATCAGGAAACACCGGTCGCCTGCGTCATCGGCTTCCGGCGGTTTTGTTACTTCCCGGCGCGTGGCGGCGAAAGTGTGCGGTGTGCCGGTTGTGATTCATGAACAAAACGCCGTGGCGGGTCTGTCGAACCGGATGTTGCATCGCCCGCCGTGTGCTGTATGCCTTCCGCAGGCTTTCGGAGCGGCAGACGGATTGGTCGGCAATCCCGTCCGCGCCGATATTGCGAATTGCCCTGCACCCGCCGAACGCTTTTGCCGGGCGTGAAGGCCGTCTGAAAATTTTAGTGGTCGGTGGCAGCTTGCGCAGGTATTGAATGAAACCGTGCCGGCGGCATTGGCCGTATCGCCCGCTGAAATACGCCCGGATGTGCGCCACCAATCCGGGCGCGGCAACTGGACGCGCTTCAGACGGCCTACCGCGAACACGGCGTAGGGGGCGGCGTGCCGCGAATTTATCGACGATATGGTTTCGGCCTACCGCGATGCCGATTTGCGGTCTGCCGCGCAGGCGCGCTGACGATTGCCGAGCTGACGGCGGCGGGCGTGGGCGCGCTGCTGGTGCCGTACCTTATGCCGTGGACGACCACCAAACCGCCAATGCGCGCTTTATGGTGCAGGCCGAAGCAGGGCCTGCTGCGCGCAAGCCCAGCTGACCGCGGGAAAAGCTGGCCGAAATCATCGGCGCGGGCTGAACCGTGAAAAATGCCTCGAATGGGCGGAAAACGCACGAACACTGGCCATGCCCGGCAGTGCCGGACGGGTGGCCGAAGCAGCCATGTCGGCAGCAAAAGGCCGTCTGACGAAATGCGTCCTTCCGGCTTTTCAGACGGCCTCAGATCCTGATGTGAGGCCGTCTGAAAATATCCCCACACATCGGCATGCAAACCTGTTTTTACTTTTAAACAACATGACATCAGGCGGGTAAAAACCTTACAATCCCTTCCTTTTGCCGCGCTTGCGGGCTTGGGCAGAAACGCCTGCGCGCAAACGTTTTCAGGCCGTCTGAAAAATAGGGTGAATCGACGTTGCCGCTGCGGCACTGCTTCCTTCGAACCGGGCTTCCAATCCGATTCGCCGTCAAAAATTATTTGGAACACCATCATGAAAAACAGAGTCAAACACATCCATTTTGTCAGCATCGGCGGTTCGGGCACGTGCGGCATTGCCGAAGTGCTGCACAATCAGGGCTATACCGTTTTCGTTCGGATCAGGCGCAAAGCGCGGTAACCCGACATTTGCACTCGCTGGGCGTAAGAGGTTTATCCGGCCATACGCGCCGAACACGCGTTCAGGGTGCGGACGTGGTGCTACTTCCACTGCAGTGAAAAAGACAATCCCGAAGTAACGGCGGCGGTGGCGCAGCAGATTCCTCGTCATCTCGCGCGCTGATGCTGGCGGAAATGATGCGTTTCAAAGACGGCATCGCCATCGCGGGCACGGGCACGGCAAAACCACCACCACCAGCCTGACCGCCTCCATTTTTGGCCGCCGCGGGGCTGGACCCCCACCTGCGATCGGCGGCAAACTCACTGCGGCGGGTACCAATGCCCGTTTGACCAAAGGCAGCTACATCGTTGCCGAGGCCGACGAATCCGACGCATCGTTCCTATACCTCCGCCCTTGATGTGCGGTAGTAACCAATATCGACGAAGACCATATGGACACTTACGTCACAGCGTCGAAAAACTTCATCAGGCCTTCGTGATTTTATTCACCGCATGCCATTACGGTAAAGCATTTTTGTGTATCGACAGCGAGCATGTCCGCGCCATCCTGCCGAGAATCAGCAAACCCATGCGACTTACGGGCTGGACGACACTGCCGACATTTACGCCACGGATGTGGAAAGCATCGGCGCGCAGATGAAGTTTACCGTCCATGCGCGGTTGAAAGGCCATGAGCCGCGTACGTTCGACATTGTCCTCAATCTGCCCGGCCGCCACAATGTGTTGAATGCACTGGCCGCATCGGTGTGGCTCTGGAGTGCGGTGCGTCGATGAAGAAGCCGTCCGCCGCGGTTTGAAGGATTTGCCGGTGTCGGCCGCCGCTTCTGCAAAGCCATGGCGAAATCGAGCTGCCCCAGGGCGGCAAGGCTTTGGTGGTGGACGACCGCGGCCATCATCCGGTGGAAATGGCGGCTACTTTGTCGGCTGCGCGGGTGCATATCCGGACAAACGCCTGGTGCTGGCTTTCCACCGCCGCTATCCCCGCACGCGGATTTGTTTGATGATTTCAGCAAGCGTGTTGAACACGGTTGATGTGTAGTGCTGACCGATGTTTATGCGGCAGGGGAAGACCCGCTGCCGCAGGACAGCCGTGCGTTGGCGCGTAACGTCCGCGCCTACGGAAGGTCGATCCGCTTTTATTGCGCCGACGTGAACGTACTGCCCCGCCATGTTGCTGGATGTCTTGCGCGACGGCGACGTGCTGCTGAATATGGGTGCGGGCAGCATCAATAAAAGTGCCCGCCGCTTTGGTGGAATTGTCCCGGCAGAACGGTAACAAAATGTGAGAAACGGCGGCCGGCCGGCAGGCTGGGTCGCATGTGTCATCAAGATGCCGTCTGAAACCGGTTGGTCAGACGGCCTTTTGCAGGATGGAAGGAAGTTGGTGCAGGATTTTGGTAAAGTAGCCGTATTGATGGGCGGTTTTTCCAGCGAGTGCGAGGTTTCTCGCCAGCGGGCAGGCAGTATTGGAGCGCATTGCGCAGCAAAGGTGTGGATGCCATGCGTTCGACCCGAAAGAAACGCCGTTGGGTGAATTGAAAAACACAGGTTTTGATTGTGCGTTTAATATTCTGCATGGCGTGTTCCGGCGAAGACGGCACGGTGCAGGGTGCGTTGGAGGCACTCGGTATCCGCTACACCGGTTGCGGCGTGCTGGCTTCTTCCATCTGGTATCGGGACAAATACCGCAGCAAGCTGCTGTGGAAAGGTTTGGGTTTGCGTGCCGGATTATGCCGTGTTGCGCGACGACAGCGATTTCGATGCCTAGAACGGCGGCTCGGATTGCCGATGTTCGTCAAGCCTGCAAATGAGGGCAGCAGTGTCGGCGTGGTGAAGGTAAAAGAAAGCAGGCCGTCTGAAAGAAGTGTATCGACAGCTGAAGCAGTTTTGCGGTGAGATTATTGCCGAAGCCTTTATCGGCGGCGAATACACTGCGCGCATGATGAACCGCCGCGCCCTGCCCAGCGTGCGGATTATTCCTGCCACGGGGTTTTACGACAAAAGAGGCCGTACGACCGCGACGATACGGTTTATCTCTGCCCGTCTGATTTGAGCGAGGAAGACGAACGCCCTGATGCGCGATTTGACCGTCCGCGCATTCACGCCATCGGCGGCAGGGGGTTGGGCGGATTGATTTTCTGAGACGAGTCAGGGTCGTCTGTGTTGTTGGAAGCCAATACGCTGCCGGGCATGACCTCCCACAGCCTGAGAGCCCCAAAGCTGCAGCCGCAGCAGGTTGATTTCGCACGAGTTGTGCGTCGAGTATTCTGAAAACGGCTTGTGCGGGAATAATGCCCAAGCCATGCGCCGTGCCAGTGGGTGGCTCATGAGGCGGTGTTCGTCATGCTGCTTGGTTCGGCAGGCGTATGGCTGTATCATTCGTCATATTTTCCCGTCAAAGCAGGTTAATATCAGCGAGATTTGCAATATACCGATGGGGAAAGAATTGCAGAACATTGCCGCGCTATATACGGGGTAATGTCTCTGCAGCCGATTTGAACGGTGCTCAGGCTGCGTTTGCCGCAATGCCGTGGATAGCCAGCGAAGTCCGCCGCCGTCTGCCTGATACGGTGGAAATCCGATTGAGTGAGCGCGTACCTGTCGCGTATTGGGAGGATATGCGGTTTGGTGACAGCGAAGGCAATGTTTTGCGCTGGCTGGATGAGGTGGTTTTGCGCGCAATTCAAAGGGCAGGATGGTGCGGGAAGGTTATGGTGGAGCGTTTCTCCATGTTCAAACGTGAACTGGCAAAAGACTGTCCGTCGCCACTTTGGCCTACACCCCCGTTCGGCATGAAATCGTGTTTATCCAACGGCATCACGGTAAATTGGGGCGCGACAGGTTGTCGAACGGCTGAAGCGTTTTGTCCGCGTTTGGCCGGACATTGCCAAACCTCAGGCAGATGGTCTTCATTATGTCGATAGCGCTATAAGGACGGTTTTGCCGTCCGCTTGAAGCATAACAAACAGATAATCAGGGCGGCCGAGAGGCCGTCTGAAAACAATTGACTTTAAACAAAGACTGGAAGATTATGGTTAAAAGGTAAACACTACATCAGTGCGGATATCAACTCCAAAGTGATCGCCCTAATCTGGCGAAGTGCAGGGAAAGACCGTCAAATCATATCGTCGGTATCGGGCAGGCACCTTCACGCGGTTTGAAGGCGGCGTGGTAACGAATTATCGATGCAACGCACGAGCCATCAAACACGCGGTCAGCGAGGCCGAATTGATCGCTGATATGCAAGGTTGGCGGTGTGACTACGGGAGCATGGCAGACCATATCCGAAGCCTTAATTCCCAGGGCGTGGTTAAAATCAAAAGACGGCGATAGTCAGTCGACTGCGGATACGACCGCGCCATCGAAAACGGCGAAAGCAGTCAATATTCCGCCGGATCGCATTCTGCGCACTGTGGTTCGGGACATATTATCGATAACCAGCCCGGCGTGCGCGAGCCGATCGGAATGAGCGGTGTGCGGTTGGATACGCGTGCAGTATTGCCAGCGCGGTTACCGCATTCAGAAATATTCAAAAATGTATTACGCTGCGGTTTGCAGATGGATCAAATTATGTTGCAGCCTTTGGCGGCAGGCTGTATTAACCGATGATGAAAAAGATCTGGGGCGTCTGTGTTATTGACATCGGTGGAGCCCGACCGATATCGCGGTTTTGATACCAATGGTGCCATCGTCATACCGCAGTGATACCGTCACAAGGCGATTTGATTGCTGTGACTTAGCCGGGCTTTTGCGTACGCCTTATGCAGCGGCCGAACATAATGCAAAATCCATACGGTGCCGCTCATCCCGATCTGCCGGATGAAGATATGGACGGGATGGTTGAAGTGCCAAGCGCAGGGGCGTCAACCGAGACAGATTTCACAAAGTGCTAGCCACGCGTACTGGTCCGCGCGTGGAAATCTGGAATTAACCGTAATGAATTACATGAAGCGGTTTCTTCGAAGATATGCTGACCTCGTATTGTGATTGACGGGCGGTGCGTCTATGTTGAACGGTATCGTTGATTTGGCCGAAGATATTTTCGGCCTGCCTGCCAGAATAGGTGTTCCGCCGGAAATGCCTGGTGTATCGGAAAGAGTCCGCAATCCTCGAAATGCCACAGTAATAGGTCTGCTATATGCTGCTCGTGCGATACCTGAAGGCAATCAAATTCGCTGAAACGGGTCTGTATATCACAAACATAAAGACGGGTTTTGAGGAAACTGAAAGACTGGTTGGTAAATAGTTTTTAAGTGCCCATAGGGCATATGAGTAAAAAGTTATTGAAGTTTTGCTAAGATTCGGTAGCTTCTTATATAATTCGCTTATAATTCGCTGTATTTTGTCAAAGTTGTATTGTCCCATGCAGGGCACGAAGGAGTAGTTTTAATGGATTTAGTTTACGACGTAGTAGATTCAGCTGCAAGCCCTGCAGTAATTAAAGTGATCGGTATTGGCGGTGGTGGATGTAATGCCATCAACAATATGATTAAAAACACTATCCAAGAGTGTAGAGTTTATCAGTGCGAATACTGATGCCCAGGCTTTGAAGAGTGATGCGCGCCAAACGCATACAGTTGGGTGTCCAATCTGACCAAAAGGGTTAGGGAGGGGAGCCAATCCGGAAGTTGGGCGGGAAGCTGCCTTGGAGGAAAAGGGAGGCCATTACCGAAGCGGTTCGCGGTGCCAATATGTTGTTTATTACAACAGGTATGGGTGGCGGTACTGGTACAGGTGCTGCTCCGGTTGTTGCTGAAATTGCCAAAGAGATGGGTATTTTGACTGTGGCAGTCGTTACACGTCCTTTTGAGCATGAGGTAAAGCGCATCCATATCGCTCAGCAGAGATTGAACATTTGAGGGGTGGTGGATTCTTTTAATTGTGATTCCTAACGATAGACTGCTGACGGCTTTGGGTGAGGATGTTACGGTACGTGAGGCGTTTCGCGCGGCTGATAATGTATTGCATGCTGCGTAGCCGGTATTTCTAGTGCTAACTCGCCTGGCTTTATCAACCTTTGGATTTTGCTGACGTTAAAAACGTTATGAGTATTACCGGCATGGCTATGATGGGTTCAGGCTCATCGCAAGGGGTAGATCGTGCACGTTTGGCTACGGAAGAAGCTATTTCCAGCCCTCTGCTTGATAATGTAAGTTTGGATGGCGCACGCGGCGTTTTGGTCAATATTACTACTGCTCCGGGTTGCTTGAAGATGTCTGAGTATCGCGAGATTATGCGCGTCATAGACGATTATGCGCATCCTGACTCTGAGCGGAAATGGTAGCGGCAGAAGATGAAAATATGCCTGAGGATGCGCGATCCGCAACCATTGTCGCAACAGGGTTGAGGAGAATAATCACTATGCCGCATCTGCAACGACATCGTATAGTGGTAGAGAAATTCAATCAGGTCGTGTCCGTGGTCATGTGTCCGGAGATGGGTATGGTGCAGTAAGTGCGAAAATGTCGGAAGAGAGATTTTTCTAATATTGCTGGTGTGATTACGTCTGGTCGAGATGTTGAAATATGAATTTGGCGGCTCCCGACTTTTCTGATCAGAGGTGTTGGATGATTTGGAAATTCCCTGCAGTATTGCGCCGTCAAAGAGAAAGCTTGTGATGAAAGTATCTTAAGATTTTTATTGACCAGAAAGTTATTGTAAGGCCGCTCTCCAGCCCAGACGGCCTTGCTGATATCAAATCTGAGACCTGGTACCAAAATTCCTTCTCCTCCCAACAAGCAGAGAACCCAAACACAGGTTTTCGGCTGTTTCACGCAATCACCCTGATTTTACCCAAATATCCTCTCTCTCGGACGCATAATCAGGCATCCGGCGCCTTTCAAGCGGCAACAGGCACTCAGCCTGTTAGCCAAGCTTTCAAAAGATTCAAACACATCGCCTTCAGATGAGCTTTTGCGCACTCACCTGGCGCAAGACCAGACAGGCTGCCCGCGCATATGTGAATTTACGGTGCAGCGTACCGGAAGCTTTGTTCGACCACATAACGGGTCTTCGACAACACATATCGGTTGCGTTTGGTTTTGCGCGCTTCCGTCAGCGGACGGTTGCGGTGAGCTTTGCGCATACACGCCGCCCAGCAACCGACGCTCTTTCAGATGTTGTCGGTTTTCCTTACCGTCGCAGCCTTTATCGGCATAGACGGTCGTGGCCTTCGGCAATGCTACCAACAAAGGCGACGGGTGGTCGCACCCGGGACATTGGCGTACGTAGTGCGAAAGTTTCTCGATATAGCCTTCCTCATCGGTACGGGTATGTTGTTTGAACCGAGTTTGTAGAGGCTGTTTTTCTTTGTCTGGCGGGCGTCGCTGTCTTTACTCGGTGTGGTTTGTCCGCTGACTTGTCCTTCCTCATCAACTTCTATGGCCCGACGCTGTTGTCGCCGCCGGCGGTTTGAATAATGGTGGCGTCCAATGACGGCGGCGGATGCTTTCACTGCTAAGGCCTTTCTTTCAGTCAGTCGACGGCCAACAGTCTGCAACACGGACAGGGTGTCGTCTCGCGCTAAGCCGCCGCGCAGCATAAGGTGCCGTAATCAGGATGCCCAGTTCGTCAAAACGGCAAAACAGGTTGAAGTCGATGCGGGTAATGAGGCTGTGTTCGAGCTCCGGGATCGGAGGACTGTGCCACTGTCCGAGCAGGACGGCTTTGAACATGGATGGCAGGATAGGCGGGACGACGCGCGGTGGGTCTCAGCACGGGCTCGTGACGACCGGTAACTGATCGATCGGTCGCCAATCAATCACCTGATCCAACTTCACAGTGGGAAGCGGTCGATGTGTTTGGCGATCATGGTCAGTGCAGTTTTGTTTGGGAAGAAGGTGCTCATGGAAATCCCCCTAAATGTCGTGTGGAATTTAGGGATTTTGAGAGGATCTACCAAAGGTCTCACAAATTTAGTCAATATCCCACCCAGATGACGCCATAGTGTTGATTTCTTGACTGAAGATTGTCCCAGGATAATATAATCCCACCCTTGCCGACATGGTGTCGAGTATTTAACTCAACAGGACGAGAAAAAGTATGCCAACCATCAACCAATTGGTACCAAGAGGCCGTCAAAAGCGACTGCGTCAAACAAAGTGCCTGCACTGAGCCTGCCCGCAAAAACGCGGCGTGTGCACCCGTGTATACACGACTACCCTAAAAACCTAACTCTGCATTGCGTAAAGTATGTAAAGTTCGCCTGACCAACGGTTTTGAAGTCATTTCATAGGCATCGGCGGTGAGGCTAGACCTGCAAAACGCGTCATGCTGATTCGCGGCGGGTCGTGCAAAAGACTTGCCGGGTGTGCATTACCACGTCACGCGGTTCCTGATACTCGCAGGTGTTAAAGACCGTAAACAAGCCCGTTCTAAATACGCGATGCTAAGCGTCCTAGTAATTACAGGGACTGAATAGGCACGTCGAGCCCGCCTAAGCTGAAACAACGGCCGAGAAGTGAATACTCTATTAGATTCGATGGGAATTTAGCTTGACTGAATAGATTAAAGGAAATTAAAATGCCAAGACGTAGAGGTCCCTGACGCGATGTATTGCCTGATCCTAGAATTCCGCAGCGTCGGGCTGACTAAATCATGAACGTATGTGATGATTGACGGTAAAAATCTGTTGCCGAGCGTATCGTTTTACGGTGCGTTGAGCAAATTGAGACCGGCAAACCAGCAATCGAAGTATTCAACGAAGCCATTGCAAACGCCAAACCTATCGTGGAAGTGAAAAGCCGCCGTGTAGGTGGTGCAAACTACCAAGTTCCTGTTGAGGTTCGTCCTTCACGCCGTTTGGCTCTTGCAATGCGCTGGGTTCGGAGCGAGCCGTAAACGTGGTAGAAAATCCATGGACCTGCGTTTTGGCAGGCGAGTTGATTGACGTCCAAGGCCCGCGCGGTGCGTTGAAAGCAAGAGTACACGCATGGCTGAAGCCAACAAAAGCATTCTCTCACTTCCGTTTCTAATTTTGAAGGCTAATAAAAATGCTCGTAAGACTGCGTCAGCCTAATACGCAACATCGGTATTTCCGCCCATATCGACGCGGGTAAAACCACTACTACAGAACGTATTTTGTTCTATACCGGTTTGACCCACAAATTGGGCGAGGTGCATGACGGTGCGGCTACTACCGACTACATGGAACAAGAGCAAGAGCGTGGTATTACCACCATTCTCCGCTGCCGTTACTACCTACTGGTCCGGTATGGCGAAAACAATTCCCAGACACCGCTGCAGCATCGACGACCGGGACACGTTGACACCATGAGGTATGAGCGTTCTATGCGAGATATGTGGATGGTGCGTAATGGTTTACTGCGCGGTGGGCGGTGTTCAACCCCAATCTAAAACCGTATGGCGTCAAGCCAACAAATACCAAAGTGCCACGCTTGGCGTTTGTAAACAAAATGGACCGTCAAGGTGCTAACTTCTTCCGCGTTGTCGACAAATGAAAACCCGTTTGCGCGCGCAAAACCCGGTACCCTATCGTCATTCCGGTAGGCGCAGAAGATAGCTCACTCGGTGTTGTTGACCTGCTGAAAAATGAAATCCATCATCTGGAACGACGCGATAAAGTACAACCACTACCTGGCGACATTCCCGCTGAATTGGTTAAAAGCTGCTGAAGAATGGCGTCAAAACATGATTGAAGCCGCAGCTGAAGCCAGCGAAGAATTGATGGACAAATAGCTGGGCGGCGACGGCCGACCGAGGAAGAAATCGTAGGCGCATGTAGTCAACGTGCTTTGGCGAGGCGAAATTCAGCCGATGTTGTGCGGTTCCGCATTTAAAAAGCAAAGGGTGTTCAACGTATGTTGGACGCGGTTGTAAAATACTGCTGCTCCTACCGATATTCCTCCGGTTCAAGGTGTTAACCCCTAACTACTGAAAAGCCGACAGCCGCCAAGCCAGCGATGAGAGGGCCCTCTGCGTGGCGTTCAAAATGATTGAACGACAAATACGTTGGATCAGCTGACTTTCATCCGCGCTTACTCCGGTGTCGTGAAATCCGGTGATACCGTATTGAACTCTGTAAAAAGGCACTCGCGAGACGTATCGGTCGTTTGGGTACGAAAATGACTCGCTGCGGACCGTACCGAAATCGAAGTAACGTGCAGGCGATATCGCGGCCACGCTATCGGTCTGAAAGACGTTACTACCGGTGAAACCTTGTGTGCGGAAAGCGCGCCGATTATCTTGGACACGCAGATTCCCCTGAGCCGGTAATCCGCTACTGCCGTTGAGCCGAAAACCAAAGCCGACAAGAAAATGGGTATCGCCCTGAACCGTCTGGCTAAAAAGACACCCTTCTTTCGCGTGTTCGTGCGACGAAGAATCCGGTCAAACCATTATTTCCGGTATGGAGTGAGCTGCGCTGGAATTATTGTTGACCGTATGAAACGCGAATCGGCGTGGAAGCAAATATCGGTGCCTCAGTGGCTTACCGCGAAACCATCCGCAAAAGTCGAAGCCTGAATACAAACACGCCAAACAATCCGGTGGTAAAGGTCAATACGGTCACGTTGTGATCAAAATGGAACCTATGCGGACCGGGTGGTGCGGGTTACGAATTTATCGACGAAATTAAAGGTGGTGTGATTCCTCGCGAATTCATTCCGTCTGTCGATAAAAGGTATCCGCGATACCCCTGCCTAACGGTATCGTTGCAGGCACTACGCAGTGTTGACGTACGCGTACGTTTGATCTTCGGTTCTTCGCACGACGTCGACTCCTCTCAACTGGCCTTTTGAATTGGCTGCTTCTCAAGCCTTCAAAGAAGGTATGCGTAAAAGCAATCCTGCTCTCTTGAGCCAATCATGGCAGTTGAGTGAAACCCTGAAGACAGGCGGACGTATCGGGCAGACCGTCGTCGCGGCGTCGTGATTGGGTATGGATGATGACGGTATCGGCGGTAAAAAGTCCGGTGCCGAAAGTGCACTGGCGAAATGTTCGGTTATTCTGACCGACCTGCGTTCTGCAAACCCAGGCCGCGCTACTTACTCTATGGAGTTCAAGAAATATTCTGAAGCACCCACCACATAGCTGCTGCTGCAAAGCGTAAAGGCTAATCAGGCAAATAGGGCTCGTCTGAAGTGCCGAAAATGATTTTCAGACGACCACCTGTTCTTAATCGATCTTTAATGTAAAGAATTGAGCTCATAGCTGAGGAGCCCATTTGAACGTAACAAACCGCATCGTAAACGGTGGCACCATCGGTCACGTTGACCATGGTACTAAAACCACTCTGACTGACGCTTTGACTACTATTTTTGGCTATTCGCGGTGCTGCAAAAGCTTACGACCAAATCGACAACGCTCCGAAGAAAAGCCGCAGTATTACCACTAATACCTCGCACGTAGAATACGAAACCGAGCCCGCCACTCACGCACGTAGACTGCCCGGGTCACGCCGACTACGTTAAAACATGATTACCGGTGCCGCACAAATGGACGGCGCAATCTTGGTATGTTCCGCTGCCGACGGTCCTGTGCAAACCCGCGAACATCCTGTTGGCCCGCGCGCAGGCGTACCTTACATCATCGTGCTTTCATGAACAAATGCAACATGGTTGACGATGCCGAGCTGTTGGAACTGGTTGAAATGGAAATCCGTGACTTGCTGTCAAGCGACGACTTCCCTGGCGACGACTGCCCGATCGTACAAGGTTCTGCACTGAAAAGCCTTTGAGGCGACGCCGCTTACGAAGAAAATCTTCGAACTGGCTGCTGCATTGGACAGCTACATCCCGACTCCATGAGCGTGCCGTGGACAAACCGTTCCTGCTGCCTATCGAACGTATTCTCATATCCGGCCGTGGTACCGTAGTAACCGGTCGTGTAGAGCGCTGGTATCATCCATGTTGGTGACGGATCGAAATCGTAGGTCTGAAAGAAACCCAAAAACCACCTCTGTACCGGTGTTGAAATGTTCCGCAAACTGCTGGACGAAGGTCAAGCCGGTGACAACGTGGAGCGTGATACTGCGCGGTACCAAACGTGAAGAAGTGGAACGTGGTCAAGTATTGGCTAAACCGGGACCATCACTCCTCACACCAAATTCAAAAGCAGAAGTGTACGTATTGAGCAAAGAGAGGGTGGTCGTCATACTCCGTTCTTCGCTAACTACCGTCCACAATTCTCTGCTCCGTACTACCGACGTAACCGGCGCGGTTACTGGAAGAAAGTGTAGAAATGGTTATGCCTGAGTGAGAACAGCGATCACTCGTAGGAACTGATTGCACCGATCGCTACGGAAGACGCACGCTGCGATTCGGCGACGCGTGGCCGTACACTGCAGGTGCGGCGTGGTTTCTTCTATCATCGCGCCCAGGTGAGAGGATATCGATACGTGCAAACCAATCCGTATCGCGCTGAAAGCTTATGATTACAGCCTGATCGACCGTTCTGCTCAAGAAATCGTTGAAACCGCAAAACGTACCGGTGCCGTTGTAAAAGGTCCGATTCCGTTGCCGATCTAAAAATCGAGCGTTTCAACATTCTGCGTTCTCCACACGTGGAATCAAAACTTCTCGTGAACACTGTCAATCCACCCACTTTGCGCCTGATGGACATCGTGGACTGGACTGACAAAACTACTGATGCACTGATGAAACTGGACTTGCCGGCTGGGGTTGATGTAGAAATTAAAGTTCAATAAATGTTGAAATAAATGAAAGCCGAGTAGTGTTAGCGTAGATAGTCTGCCTTAGTTATCTAAGGCAACTAACCCTGATGAAGGAATAGGGGGAATTATCTTGGGCATTGATTTGAATCATTATCATTCCCTTTTATTTTCTATTCTAAATTTCCAGTAAGAGTATTTGAAGAAACTAATGCTTTTTTAGTGGAATATTTTCAGACGGCCTTTCAGTCGCTAATTTTTATTGTGCGCAGCGAAAGCCTAGGTTATGCACTGAAAATTTTGACTGTAGGCTCGTACGGAAACCATAGCGTAGAATGCTGCGTAGTTTGTAGGATCAGTAGCTCCTGCTGCTGCTGCTACCAGAACATGGCACTATCTACACCTCCGGAGTTTAACAGACTGCTGTTGAAATCTTCAGTCCATTCCCAAATTAGGCCGTGCATATCGTAGATGCCCCAATAATTGGGTTTCATGCGGCCTACATCACGCAAACCTTGTCGACTGCCTTGTGCATACCAGTTAAGGATGGTGTCTTTATAAAGCTTTTTCGTTAGCTCCGTTTGGCGAGTTCTGGATGCTTTGTCCGGCATATTCCCACTGGTTGATAGTGGGTGCTTACCTTGGGCAGTACAATAAGCATTGGCTGCAAAACCAGTCAAAAATAAATACAACTGGTTTGTTCAAGTCTTCTTTTTGGGAGCAAAACCGTTACCATCTTTAATCAGTGAGAGATATCGTTTGTCACCCTGTTTTGCTGCTGAGTTTTCCGCGTTGCCACTGTGGATTTTTCTTTGCAATTCAAGAATTGTCATTTGAGTTACAGGTAGTTTGTCTAATTTATAAGAAGACACTTTATTAGTGGGGCATCAGCGGCAAGTAAAGCGGCGGTCGGTAGGTGCCGCCGCTAATGTCTGCCATATCTGCCGCTTTCAGAAGATAATGCTGCGCTTGTAAGTAATAGTGTATATATAGAGTTTTCATAATTTCCTCATGTTGGATGATTTACATGTGTCCTGTCGAGAAAGATTATTTCCCTGCTCGGAAGGCGGCAATTTCTTCAACAGTAATTTCCCACCTTTGTTGCCAAACATATTTAATACATAGGTAGAAACCGCTGCAAAGCTCTTCGTCTTCATAGGCAGGCGGGCATGATGCCATCGTATGTTTTCCGTTGACGGTAATTTGTCCGCGTATGCCTTTGGCGATAGAGGCTGCTAATTGCATTTATCTTCGAAAAATAGTCTGATTTAGCAAGCGGAGGCAATGAGTCGTTTGCCCCCATTCCGTCTGCACCATGACAGGCTTTACATCGTTTATCGTAAATGTCTTTCCTGCCTTTAGTCTCTCATCAACTTGGGGTTCACTTGTTGTAGGTGCAACGGCAGGCTGTTCAATGTAACGGCAGATGCGTTTCTATTTTTGGAGTTTCTGCAGTTGTCTGCTGGGTGTCGGTTTGACTTTGATCGTTACAAGCAGAAAGCATAAACAGCCGACAATGAGGGTTAATAAGGTGATTTCATTTTGCTCCTCAATTAAATTAGTATTTTATTATTTTAGCTCACTAATCTTGCAATAAATTGTTTTATCTCATATACTTTAGAATGATTGAAAAAGGCATCTATACTACCTGAATTTCCGGGTTTGTCTGAATCATTGAATGTTTTCAGACGGCCTCTCATCAAGAATATAGATGCCTGATAATTGGCTCTATAAAACCAAATTAACTATTAATGACCTCTTCACCGCCATAAGGATTGGAAGAACCTGAGGCTGAGGAGGCTGGTGCTGCAGGAGTATGAGCTGCAGAAGCCTCAGAAGCACCAGAAGCTGCACCTGCTGCTGCGCCAGGTACCTATAGGCTTCATCGCTCAGTTTTGGTCATTATTTCCGGATGATCTTCACCTTCTACAACCAATTGACCCAAAGCACCTTTGTTAAATGCACGGAAGATAGAGTGGTCAACAATGGTAAAGCTGCCAGGAATGTCAACTTTGAATTCGATAATAGCTGCGCCACCTGCAGGAATCAGGGTGCTTGTACGTTTCGTTAATCGGTTTACCGCCTTCAACATATACTTTTGTCGAAGATTTCGCGATAACGTGGAAAGAAGACACGCAAGTTCGGACCACCGTTGCCCACGTACATACGTACGGTTTCACCTACTTTGACTTTCAGCGCGTTATCGCCGGCAATGGCACCAACGTGACCGTTAAATACTACGTAATCTGCATCTTCACGGATGGCTTTGTCCATGTCAAACGGTTGCAAACCGGGTTCGCCGTATTTTCCTTTGGTGTAGAAGTCACCTTGAACGATGTAGAACTCTTTATCCGCTTTTCGGCAGACCTTCTTTGGGCTCAACCAAAGACCAAACCATACATACCGTTACCGATGTGCATGCCTCACTGGGGGCAACAGCGCGAGTGATAGATGTACGAGCCGGATTGCGGTGCTTTCCAACGGAAAGTAGAAGTGCGCGCCAGGTGCTGTAAATGTGAGCGGCGGCGCCACCGCCAGAACCGGTAGAGGCGTGAAAATCGACGTTATGCGGTACAGTAAATTTGGGTTGTTGGAGAATTCTACTTCCACGGTGTCACCTTCTGCGCACACGAATCATTTGGACCTGGGACGTCACCGTTGAATGTCCAGTAAGTGTAATCAACACCATCAGCCATTTTCATGGTTTTTCGATGGTTTCCATTTTTACTTTAACCAAGGCGGCGTGATCGCGGTTTAACCGCTGAGGTACTTCCGGAGCATGGGTCACAACTGCATCGATAACGGGCAGCTGGTCAGCAGGACATCTGCCTCTGCAGTTTGGGAGCTACATCCGGGCGGACCGGGGGAGAAGAGGCTGCAGCTGAGTTTCTTGTGCAGCAGGTTTGCTGTGCGGCTTGTTGCTGACCGTTACAGGCCGCTAAAACAAATGCCGAAGTAATCGAAGGGCAGCTAAAGTTTGGCGTTTCATAAGTGCTCACTTTTACTGGGTTACGTTTACAAATTAAGTAATGGCATTATGGATTACCTATCTTAACATTTGTTGATATAAACATCAAATAGGCGGCATTAACATTTTATTTCGTTAGTTTTTATGTATTCAACATAACATAACTAGGGCTTAAAATATAGAAACCGATTTATTCTGCGCTTATATTTAGAATTGTGCACGAATTTACATTGTTCTGCTTGTATGATGTTGGTCAAACTGCCACAGATGTTTCAGGCAGGATTGCTTTATTTCCCGTGTTAGTCGTGCTACAATTTTTAACATTCATATTTCATGAATTTTAACACAACCACCCAAGGAGTTTTATTATGGGACAATATAAGAGCTCTGGTACCTGCTGTTTGCAGTGCTGTGCTGATCTGCTTTACCATTCTGGGTTATATGGGTTCGGAGGTTTACAAAAAGCTCCGCCATATCCCGAGTTGTAACGGCGTCCGGTCAGGTATTGATGACCAAGGACGATATTTTGGCTGGCCAATCGGCTTGGCAGTCTACCGGCGGCATGGAGGTCGGCTCTATCTTGGGTCACGGTGCTTATCAGGCTCCGGACTGGACTGCCGACTGGCTGCACCGCGAATTGGTTGCCTGGTTGGACTTCACTGCACAGGCTCAAATTCGGCAAAAACTACGAACAATTGGATGTTGCGCAACAGGCGACTTTGCGTACGCAATTGGCTCGACGAATACCGTAACCAGTCCAGAGTGAAAGAAGACGGAACGGTTGTCATCAGCGAAACCCGTCAAAAAGCCATTGAGGCGGTTGCGCCGTATTACACTCAAGTTGTACGGCAATGATCCCGACATGGTTCAAACGCGTGATAACTTTGCAATGAAAAACAATACATTGCCAAGCGAAGAGGCACGTAAAAATTAACTAACTTCTTCTTCTGGACAGCTTGGTCTGCATCGACCAACCGTCCGGATAAAGAGTTTACACTAACAACTGGCCGCACGAGCCGTTAGTCAACAACGTGCCGACTACTGAGAAACTATATGTGGTCGTTCACCAGTATCGTGCTTGCTGTTGAGCGGTATCGGCTTATTGTTGTGGAGTTACTCTTTCCTGACCAAACATAGAGGTGCAACCTCCAGCAGAAGATCCGCTGTCTAAAAATCCAGCTGACTCCGTCACAGAAAGCTTTGGGCAAATATATGTATTCCTGACTGTCGCCCTGTTTGTGGCACAGGTGCTGCTGGGCGGTTTGACTGCTCACTACACGATTGAAGGCCAGCATTTCTACGGCATCAACTTCTCTGATTGGCTGCCTTATGCCTTGGCACGTACTCTGGCACATTCAGTCCGCAATTTTCTGGATTGCCACAGGTTTCCTGACTGGGGTCTGTTTCCTGGCTCCGATTATCAACGGCGGTAAGATCCGAAATTCCAAACGTGCAGGCGTGAACTTCCTGTATATCGCACTGTTTATCGTGGTATTGGTTCTTACGGCGGCAACTTCCTTGCCTTGAGCGACAATATGCCTGCGGCCGCAGAACTTCTGGTTCGGCCACCAAGGTTATGAGTTCCTGGACTTGGGCGTCTTTCTGGCAATTGCTGCTGATGGTCGGCCTGTTGCTGTGGCTGTTCCTGATGGTTCGCTGTACCTTTACTGCGTTTAAAGAGAAAAATACCGATAAAAACCTGTTGGCTATTTTGTGGCTTCCATGTTCGGTGTGGGTGTGTTCTATGCGCCCGGCCTGTTCTACGGCGAGCATTCTCCGATTGCGGTAATGGAATACTGGCGTTGGTGGGTGGTTCACCTGTGGGTGGAAGGTTTCTTCGAAGTGTTTGCAACCGCATCCTTCGCCTTCATCTTCTACAACATGGGCTTTGTCCGCCGCAATACTGCCACTGCCGCTACTTTGGCCGCTGCCGCCATCTTTGTGTTGGGCGGTATCCCGGGTACGCTGCACCACTTGTACTTCGGTTCGACTTCGGCTTCTATGGCCATCGGTGCCTGCTTCTCCGCTTTGGAAGTTGTGCCGCTGATTCTGTTGGGTCGTGAAGCCACGAACACTGGTCTTATCAAAACGCTGCTCCTTGGGCAAAACGTTTGCGTTGGCCGTCTGATGTGCTTCGTTGCCGTAGCCTTCTGGAACATGATCGGTGCCGGTGTGTTCGGCTTCTTGATCAACCCGCCGATTTCCTGTTCACATCCAAGGTTTGAACACTACTGCGGTTCACGGACACGCGGCCTTGTTCGGTGTGTACGGCTTCTTGGCTCTGGGCTTCGTATTGCTGGTTGCCCTGTACGAAACCGGAAGAACACTTTCAACGACAAACTGATGACTTGGGGCTTTCTGGCTGCTGAACGGTCGGTTTGGTCGGCATGATTGCCACCAGCTTGCTGCCGATTGCGTGCGATTCAAGCTGCCGCCAGCATCTCAACTGGTTTGTGGTATGCCCGCAGTGAGGATTTCATGCAACAAGACTTGCTGGAAACTCTGCGCTGGATCCGTACCCTCGTCTGACTTAATCTTTATCGGCGGTGCATGCTGCTTCGCATGGCAGGCTACTAAAACCGTATTCGGTTTTGGCAAAGCTAAAAATTAACCGTCTTGTTTGAGATAACATCAGGCCGTCTGAAAGTTTTTCAGACGGCCTTTTTGTTTTTTGCCGACGTGCCGGCGAAGCCTTTATTTCTTGCAACGGTTTTTACCTTCATTCTTTTTATTCGCACTTTTCCGTTTCGCCCGCCCAACCGACCTTTCTTCTTAGGAACTTCGGCGGTTTGCCCGTCATCTTCTTGCGTCACGCCTTCCTTTTACATCGCGAAAAAACCATGCGGCGAAGGCAGTCGAACCGCTCTGTCTGGCTGATTTCACCCTGAACCGTTTTTCAGACGGCCTGTTGCCAAAACCGCCCATCCCGCTCGCATTCTCCGGCGGCAAAAACCGACGGTTGCGGCCGACGGCTTTTATAATAGCGGCCTTTTTACCGTTTTTCAGACGGCCTGCCGTTTTAACGTACGCGGCAGCCGATTGCCCATTCATGATGCTCGAAACCCTGCTCGCCCTGCCGCGCCGTACCCATCCTGTTCGTCATCCACGACACGGTGTTGATTTTCTGCGCCTTCTGGTTTACCCAAAGCCTGAAGGCCGATTACGACCACGAATGCAGGTACGACCCGCCAACTGGCAGGCTTTGGCAGCCACAACGGTGTTTACGGTCTTGCTGTTTGTGCGGTTGGGTCTGTATCGCGCCGTAACGCGCCACATCAGCCTGCGGATTTTGGCGGTTGCGCTGTTCGGCAGTTTCGCATCCATGCTGCTGTTTTTCTTCAGTCGTCTTGTTGTTTGAAAAAGCAACCGCTGCGCCGACTTTGCCGGTGGTGTTCTTCTTCTTGATGGTGGTGCTGATTGCCGGTTCGCGTCTGCTGTGCGGCTGATTTTGGCCGAACGCAGCGAACGCAATGCCGCCGCGCCCGTCATCGTGTACGGCGCGGGCGACGAGTCGGGCGGCAGCTGATTGAAGCGATGAAGCAGGTGAACGAATACCGCGCCGTGGCCTTCTGTGGGACGACAATCCGCGCCTGCAACATACCATCGTCGGCGATCTACCCGTGTTCAGGGCCGTCACGAAACACGCCGATTTGATTGCGCGCTACGGCGTGAAGAAAATCCTGCTGGCCATGCCCAGCGCGGGTGCGGAAGGCGGCAGGAAATCTCTGCAGCCTGAGGCTTACGTGCGAAGTGCTGGCGATTCGGGCATGAAGGATTTGGTGGACGGCCGTATCATCAGCCTGCTGATATCGGTGGCCGACCTGTTGGGGCGCGAGCCGGTCGAGCCGATGGCCGAACCTGATGGCGCTGCGACATCGAAGGCAAAAACGGTGATGGTGGTAACGGGTGCGGGCGGTTCTATCGGTTCGAACTGTGCCGTCAGATAGTCGGCCGCCGTCCGGCGAAGCTGGTGTTGTTCGAACTGTCCGAATATTCGCTCTACACCATCGAACGAGAATTGCAGGATTTAGCGCGGAGGCAGGGCGGCAATATTGAAATTTTGCCGCTTTTGGGTTCTGTGCAGGACAAAGGCCGTCTGAAAAACGTCATGCAGGCGTTCGGTGTGGAAACCATCTACCCACGCCGCCGCCGCCTGACTTACGTCCCCTTGGTCGCGCTCAACACCATAGAAGGCATACGCAACAACGTTTTCGGCACACTGGCCTGCGCCCGTGCGGCACAAGAATGCGGCGTGGCGACCTTCGTCTTAATTTCCACCGACAAAGCCGTGCGTCCCACCAACACCATGGGTGCGAGCAAACGCATGGCCGAACTCGTCTTGCAGGCCTTGGCGGCGGAAACGGGCTGCCAAACCCGCTTCTGCATGGTGCGCTTCGGCAACGTATTGGGTTCGTCCGGTTCGGTCGTCCCGCCTTCGAGCAGCAAATCGCTGCCGGCGGGACCGTTACGCTTACCATCCGACATCACCTGCTACTTTCATGACCATCCCGAAGCCGCCCAGCTGGTCGATAGCAGGCGGGCGCGATGAGCAAAAGGCGGCGACGTATTTGTTTTGGACGCGGGCGAGTCGGTAGAAAAATCATCGACCTGGCGCGGCAGATGATACGGCTGAGCGGCTTGGACGTGAAAAGACGCGGCCAATCCCAAAAGGCGACATCGAAATCGCATTACCGGCCTGCGTCCGGGCGAAAAGCTGTACGAAGAACTGATTATCGGCGACGATGCCGTTCCACCAGCACTCCCGCGTCCTGACCGCCAGCGAAAACGGCATGCTTCCTTGGCGCAACTGGAAAACCTGCTGGTGCAACTTTTCGGCTGCCTGCGACAGCGGCAACCAAACCAGTGCGCCGCATCCGCTTGCCGCCCCGACCGCCTTCGCGCCGACGGACGGCATCTGCGATTTCGTATGGACGGCAGGGCAGGAAATCCATTAGCCTCCTATTTTTCAGACGACTGCTATACTATCTCTGTACTGATGCGGACGGCACTTTCTTTGCAAGCCGTTTGGAAACATCAAACGCGCCGGAGGAATCGATAAGGCATTATCAGCCTTTGCCTTCCATGCGATTAGACACAAAAATCCCCCGTACTTACTAGACGGCCTTTACCTCGGTGAAAGGCTGCATCGGAATTTTTATATTTTAATTTAATAAAAGGATTCAGGCAATTAGACTGATTGGATAAAACAAAATGGTTCTTATTAGTTTAAATTGATAAGAAAATCTGTTAGAATTTACATTATCAAATAAAAAATTAAAATCAATTATCATTTCTGAGTAATTAAATTTAATTTTTTAACATGATGTGTGTATGTCTTCTTAACGTTAAATAACTTGGTTGTTTAGAGCATGATGACTCCGAATTTGAAGCAAAAATATTACCGATTATGATTGTTAGCCTGTTATCAAAATACTTTTTGCGCCGATGCGGTCGAGCCACCCGTATCGGAAGGCGGGTCACTCGAAAACGTAACCGTTACTGCCACGCGGCGGAACTGACAAAACCAGCTACAAGTAAATCCCTATACCACAGAGCGCGCATGTCCACCGCCACGGCGCTGAGAATTTCAGGCAAAGACACCCGCAGTCTGTGAGCGTCATTACCCGCCAGCAACTTGACGACAAAGCCATCCATACCTTGAAGAGGCGATGAGAAATACCACGGGGTAAACGTTGTACGTGATTCGGGCTTGCAAACACGGTTTTTATCACGCGGCTTTTTATGTGGATCAAATCGGCGAAGACAGCATCACCACCAATGTGGCCGGACGCTCCGGCTATACCGCAAATTGATGTTTCTCCCAGTACCGACTTAGCAGTTTACGACCATGTATCACTAAGTTGTACGCGGTGCAACCGGCCTGACGCAGTCCAACTCCGAACCGGGTGGCACCATCAACCTCAATAGAAAAACGCCGACTTCTGCCTTTAAAACATAGCGGGGAGATTTCCAGCGACCAGCGGGCAGCAACGCCTGATGCTTGACGTTTCGGCAGTCTTAACAAAAGAACAGGCGTGCGTGGCCGATTAGTCGGCGCTATACGATGACCATAAAATCGTTCAAAGACAAAATGTGGGGCAAAAAGGAATACGCTCACGGCATTGCAGAAACCGATATCGGCGATCACGGCATTCTCACTTTCGGCGGCATGCATCAGAAAAGCAAAGAAGTTCCTGATTTTTGCGGGAGTGATGCTGCCATGCAGAAACTCCCTAAGGCATAGCAGCGTTTTCGGAAAACAACTGCGATAATCCGTCGAGGCTGCCGCGAAACACCTACCTCGGCTATGGATTGGTCGCGTTTGCGTGCCGATAAAACCAATCTTTTTCCGGCTTTTAAATACGGTATTTCGACAATGGTTCAGCGGCTCAATGCCGGCGTCCTATACAAAAACCGTTCGGATGCCAAAGTCGGACAGTTCTTCCTGCGCAACGAACACACTCTGCAGGCATAGCGGGCAGCCCGCCGGGAAGACCATCCTGCCTAACGGCACCATCGTACCGTATGGCACGCCTGATGACGAAGTCAGACGGATACTGGCCGAAGAGGCGCGAAAAAGACGAGAGGCATACGAACAGGCCAAAACGCAATACCGCGCCACACAATTCGACCGCAATGCCCTACGCGAAGCGCTGGCTAAAAGCCGAAAGCTGCAAACCCCTGGGCAGGTAATACCGAGACAGTTAGTATCGGTGAAAGAACTGAGCAAGATGGGTATTGTCGATTACAGCTACGCTTATGGCATGTTCAACTACAATTTGGCCAAAGAAAGCGCGATACCGACCACATTCAATTCAATGCCAGCACCATGCGGCGCACAAAAGAAAGATGTCAATACGGTTTCAAACTCGACCTTTCGGGTAGATACAGCCTCCTCGGCCGCATGCCACGGTTTTACACCGGCTATACCTGTAATAATGAAAATATTCAGTCAGACTGTTTGGAAATCTTCGATCGAAACTACCGTGTCAAAACTTCTCGATCCGGGGGCGGGCGTATGTGAAGCCATACCTTTCCAAATGTCGCCGCTCGGCATGACAGGCAAAGAACTGGCCGAACCGGATTGGGATAAATACAATGACAGGGGCAACGTTTGGTTCAAACGCAGGGGTTGTGAAAACGCGACCGTGGCCGTCGCCGGGCAGACCGACCCTTCGGCAGCCAAGGCCGCATACAACTATTCCCGCTACATCAACAAAAACGAAACCCATGCCGTTACGGTCGATCACCCGCTTCAACGCCCCGACAGACTGCATCTTTTAGGCGGCATGCATTACACCCGCTACAAGTCCTCCTCAATCGAAAGATATGAGCGTGCGCAACGGCGACCCCGCATCCGCCTTCCAAAACCAATCTTCGCTGGCTGCCGATGCCGACCACTACACCGCGCGCATGAAGGGGCACAAATTCACCCCTTATGCCGGCATTACCTATGACTTCACCCCGCAGCAAAAGCCTTTATGCCAGCTACACCAAGATTTTCAAACAACAGGATGAAGTGGACGTCAGCAGCAAACAACTCCTGCCGCCGCTTACCGGCACCAACTACGAAATCGGCTGGAAAGGCAGCTTTTTGAAAAGGCCGTCATCTGAACAGTTCGCTGGCAATTTTCGTCCTGATCAGAAAAAACCGCACGATTGTCGATTTCGCCACGTCCGCAGCGGCGACACACGGCCGAGGCAATGGCAGACCATCGCCCGTCCGGCGGGCAGCGTCCGCGACAAGGTTTTGAGTTTTGAATTGGCAGGCGAGATGACCGACAATTGGAAAAATTTTTGCCGGTTATACATACAACAAAAGCAAATTTAAAACGAAGATGAAGTAAACGCCCGGCAAATAGCCAATACCAAACGTGCCGACGATGCCTTCAATTTCGGCGGCCAGACGCCCGTACAGATATTCCGGCTGGGGACACTCCTACCGCATCCCCCGCACCAAGCTGACCGTAGCGGCGTATCCGCTACAGCAAACCAAAAGCCTCTATAACGTCAAACAGGGCGAGATATGGCTGATTGATGGCTTCGTGCAATATGAATTCAGCCCGCATGCCAAACTCAACCTCATCGGTACCACAACCTCGCCGACCGTACTTATTTTGAGAACAATGCCAACCGCACGCGCATGAACAACTTTTATGGCGAACCGCGTACCGTCAGCCTGAAACTGGATTGGAAAGTTTTAAATAAGGCACCTGCTGTTTGGGGCCGTCTGAAAAACTGACAAACGGTTTTTCAGACGACGCCTCTCACCTCTTGCGGCCTGCCTTCTGTCCCGCCAAACCGGATTGCGCCGCATCCCGTCTGTTTTGCCTCACGGGAGGGCAGGGCATAAAAGAGATCGAACAGTCAAACGAAATAAACAGGCCGTCTGAAAGCGCACAGCTTTTCAGACGGCCTGTTTGATCGGATTCGGCTGTGTTGCCGTCATTTTTCAGTCACGTGGCGTGCCCGCATCCGTGCGAAACCTGTTCGCATGCCTGAACGCATGCCGTATCGGAGTCTGTCCGGTTCGGTTTGCACGGTGATGTGGCCGATGCCGTGCGCCTGCACCACGGCCTGCACCTGTTTGACCAGCGCGTCGGCCTCCGCCACGGTCAGGCCGCTGTGCGATCACATCGGCAGGGACATGGCGTGTTTTGCTGGTAATCGTCCAGGCGTGCAAGTCGTGAACGCCCAATATGCCGTTGATTTTTCTGAATGTCTTCGGCAATTTTCACCAAATCCGTGCCTTTGGGCGCACCTTCCATCAAGATGTGCAGGCTGCCTGAAAGCACGCCCCAGCCGCTTTTGCCGATGAGCAGCGCCACCACCGCACTGGCCGCCAAGTCCGCCCAGTTCCAGCCGTAAAACTGAATCAGCAGGCCGGCTGCAACTGCGGCAACAGAGCCGAGCAAATCGCCCACCACATGCGAAAAACGCACCGCGCATGTTCAGGTTGTCCTTCTCGCCGCGCAGCATATACCACGCGACAAACAGGGTTCTGCCAAGCCCGAGCACGGCCACCGCCAGCATCGCGCCGCCCGCCACGGGCACGGGTTTGAAAGGCGCGGATAACGGCTTCGACCAAAATCCATGCCGCCATTACCACCAGCGTGAGGCCGTTGAGCGCGGCGGCCAGGATTTCCACACGCTGATAGCCGTAGCTTTTCTGCGAGTTGGCAGCCTTTTCCGCCCATTTGAAGGCGAACAGGGCGAGGGCGAGCGAGGCGGCATCGGAAAACATGTGCCCGCGTCCGACAAGAGCGCGAGGCTGCCGCTGAGCCAGCCTGCCGCCGCTTCCACCAGCATGAAGCCGGCAATCACGGCCAGCGATACGCGCAGGATGCGGGTGTTGGTGCTGTGGGCGTGGGCATGGTTGTGTTCGTGGTTGTGGAGGACATCGAGGGGTTCCTTGCAATGTCGGTTTGATTGTCAGAATCGGAAGGCATTTTGTTTGAGCGGTTTTACGGTTTTCTTTAGTCTCAGCCGTTTTCAGACGGCGCTTTAGAGCTGTCTAGAAAGCGAACTGCATACGTGGCAGACACTACACGCCTGCTGCCGAAAAGTCCACTGTTTCCGTTCTGTCGAAAGCCTGAAGGCCGTCTGAAAACTGCGAAAACGGGTTTTCAGACGGCCTTTCGCTAACGCGCCCGCCGGTTTTGTCTTCAAACCGATACGCCGTCCGAACAAGGCTTGGATTTTCGGGTTGGTGGCTGATCACCGACTGACGAGTGTGTCGGGAGGTTTTCGCGAGAACCTGCATCCAGCGTCAATGCGGATTCGCCGTCGAGCTGGTTGGTGGCTTCATCGAGGAACAGGATTTGCGGTTTGTGCAGCAGCGCGCGGGCGAGGCTGAGGCGTTGCTGTTCGCCGCCGGAGAGGATGCCGTGCCATTCGTATGGTTCGTCTAAATCGTATCTTTCAGGTGCGGCCTAGTCCGACTTGTTCCAAGGTCGTCTGAATGAGTCGGTCGTCTTGGCAGGCGGTGTGGGATAGCTGACGGTGTGGCGCAGGGGTGTCGGCAGGAGGTAGGGCGTTGGGGCGAGAAGAGGAGGCTGCCGTCGAGGGCAAGCTGCCGTGGTAATACGGCCGCATAACCTGCAGCGGCGCGCAGCAGCGTGGATTTGCCGATGCCGCTTCTGCCTTCGAGCAATACCCATTCCGGGGGCGTGGGCTTCGAGGTTGATGTCGCTGAGCAGGGGGCTGCCGGTTTGGGTGTGGACGGTGAGGTTTTGCAGGACGAGGATGCCGCCTTTGGCGGTGGTTGTTTAAAGTCAGGGCGGGTGCGACGCTGGGCGGGCGGCGCTTCTGCCTTCTTGTTCTACTTGTTTCCAATGCCGTCTGAAAAACCGGAGAGGCGTTCGACGACTGCCGCCCATTCGATGAGGCGGCGGTAGAGTCGAGTAAACCAGCCGAAAGCTGTCTTGAACGCGGGCAAACGATGTGCGGGTCTGCATCATGTCGCCGAAGGTCATGGTTTTGGCGGTAGCATGGGCAGGGTGGCGAGGATGGGGATGAAGATGCTGATGCGCACATAGGTCGCCCAGAAGGTTTCTTGGCGGAATTCGCAGTTGGTGAGTCGTCGCCAGTTGTCGCGGATGCGGAGGTAGCGCTGTTTCAGACGGCCTGTTTCGGCTTCGCCGCCGTTGTAGAAGGCGATTTGTTCGGCATGGTCGCACGCAGTAAGAGGGCGGCGCGGTAGTCGGCTTCGCGGTGCTGGCGGTCGATGTTGAGGTTTTTGAGTTTGCGGCCGACGAGATGGGCGATGATGGTGCTGATGACGGAATAAATCAGTGCAACCAGACGAGATAGCCGTGAGCGGTAATGTCGCATCCGCCGATGTTGAAAGTCTGTACGCCGGAGAGCGTCCACAATACGGCGACGAACGCGCTGAATTTGGCAATATTATTGATGAAGGAGTGGAACAGTCCGATGCTTTTGTCGGCGAGCAGATAGATGTCTTCGGCGATACGTTGGTCGGGGTTGTCCGGTTCGCCGGTCAGGCGCAGGCGGTAGTGTTTGTGGCCTTCGAGCCAGTTTTTCTGAAATTGCTCGGTCAGGTGGGTGCGCCAGCGGAAGATGAGGCGTTTTTGCAGCCAGTCGCCGCAGACGATGACAGCCGATAACCATCGCCATATAGCCGAGGTATTCGACAATGAGCGAAGGCATAGATGCGCCGTCAAACGCGGCCAGCGCGTCGTAGAAGCGTTTGTCCCATGCGGCAATCCAAACGCTGATGGTGATGGAGAAAAGAGTAAACCGATCAAAGACGGCGAGCATCAGCCATTGGATGCGGCCGTGCGCCCCGTACCAAAAAGGGCGGGCAAGGTCAGAAAGAATTTTTGAGGATGTTCATGGATGGTGTGTTGGTACAAATAACGGGAGGTCGTCTGAAAATCTGCATTGGCGGGGTAACGGCATCAGACACGCTATCCGGAAACTTTTTGTTTCCTGATGGGTTTTAGACGATTGTTTGCAGATGTTCAAAGTGAAAATACCGATGCCGTCATGTCGGTATGAACGGGCATGACGACAGGGGCAGAGGTCGTCTGAAAGCCGGATTGTGTTTTCAGACGACCTCGCTTCACTCCAACGGCTACATCTTCCACTTGAAGTTCAAGGTCACATTGCGCGGCTGTCCGTAGAAATGTCCTTGGTAGGTAGCGCGGTGGGCATAGCTTTCGTAATAGCGTTTGTCGGTCAGGTTGTCGACTTTCAGGCTGAGCTTGGTGTATTTGGAGGGTTCGTATTGTACGGCTGCATGCCAAACGGCGTAACCGCCCAAATATTGTTTCTCCGTTCACCACAATCGGGCTGGATTTGCTTTGGACGTTCACACCTCCGCCCACCGTCCATTTGCGCGCCGCACCGGGCAGGCGGTACAGGTATTGAGGCGGAAGATATGTCGGGGCGTGTGCTGGCTGAAAATCGACCGACCGTTGCGCTCTGCGGTACGCTCAGCGGCGGTGGAGGTATAACGCCTTTTGTTGAAGGTATAGCCCGCAAAAATCTGCCAGTCGTCGGTGATGTTGCCGGCAATTTCGGCATCAATACCGCGGCTTTCCATGCGTACAGGCGTGTAGATGGCGCGGTCGCCGCGTATCCAAGGACGGATATTGCCCGTTGCGAGGCTCTTTACCCAACCATGTATCTGTGGGAGTTGGTTGTGTTTTTCGGTTTGAAACAAGGCGAGGGGTGGTGTTCAATTTATTGTTGTTCACGCGCCTTTCCAGCCGATTTCAGTAGCTGTTGCCCATTACAGGCGGCAAGAGCTTGTCATTGATGTCGTAATAATCGCCCGAGTATTTGAAAATGCTGGTGTAACTTTGCATATAGGTTTTGTTGCGGGGTAATGTCGTAGGTAATGCCTGCGTAGGGGATGAAACGGCCTTTTTTATAGTGGCTGTCGGGGGTTTTCATCCATGACAGATATTGTGACTGCCGCCAGCGGCTGTAACTTCTGCCGAGCAGGATGTGCCATTTGTCGGCAATGTTCAGGCGGGGTGGCTATGTGCTGGGTGTCGGGAACGGTTTTACGAATTTCGAGATTGCGGGCCGTGTTCCAATCAGGTTTGTTCATCACCCGTCCAAGAAAAAACAGGATAGTTGCCATCTTTCAAGGGCGTGCCTCGCCACATATTATCGAATTTTTCTTTGGTGTATTCGTAGCCCGCGTAAAACTCATGTTCGCGGCCGAACCAATCAAATTTTCCTTCTAAATCGCTTTGCACAGTCCATTGATTGTTGTGTGTGGTGCGTCTAGCCTAACCGTCACTCAATGTGCCTGCAGGCGAAATATTTTTGCCGCTGCGGGACGTAACCATATTCGGTAACGGATTTGTTGCGGCGGTAATCAACGGAAGTGGTCAGATTCCAAACGATCGCCGAAGCAGTGCTTCCATTCGGCGAGAATATTCAGCTTTTGTAATCGCACGATTTCGAGTTCGCACCCAAATAGCTGTCGCGCGGCAATCGTAGGTCGCTGCCGTCGGGATTGAGCGGTAGCCCAAACAGGGAAGGTACATCTTTTTCGCGGTGGTACATCGCACTCAACGTCAGCATATCGTTTTCCCGACTTGCTTGTCGATAACGCCGTAAAATAATCCCTTTATTGCCGTCACTGTCGCCAGCCTTTTGTCAAGTACGGCAACCGCGCGCGCGCAAGCCATTGTCGCGGCTGAGGAATCGATACATCGGCGGGAAGAGCGCAGCGTGCCGAAACGGTCGGCGTTGCATCAAATTCAAGCAGCGGCGCGGCGGTCGGGCGTTTCGGATGGCGTGATCCGCCGCCCGGCTCGCTTTTGCGCTTTACGCAGGCCACTGTCTGCTCCGCACGACTTCGATGCGGTCGAAAGTGCGGTGTCGTCGGTCAGTTTTTGGCATCGTGCGGATTATTGCCGCACATGGCACAGACAGTCGAATCTGACACCGTCTTCGCTGATCTGCGCGATGTCGAAGCCTCTGGATTGAAAGCGGGTTTGGAAACCCTGTTTGTAAATATTCAGTCCTGTGGTGGTTTTCAATGCGTCTTCCAGCGTCGGGTCGCGCTCGAATCGTCCATCTGTTTGCGCGATAACGCTGACGGATTGAGTGTGTCTTTAGCGCAAGCGGCAGGCTGCAGCAGTGGATATACGAAAGGTGGCGGTAGTTGGCTGCTGCGTTGCCGCTCAAACCGCGCCGCTGGCACCCACGGTAACGTTCGCCGGGATCCGCCTTGTGTCCGTGGCTGATATCAGCAGAAGGCGGAACGCAGTATACATGCCCAATAAGGCGGAAGAGAGTGGGTGTATCATCGTTATCTGTATCCTTTGTCCGGCAGCATGCCTGCCGGTGGTAGAACCGCGTTTCGCGGAACAGAAAGTCTTGTTTTATGGCATTGTGAACCGCAGTCCGCTCGGGCGCGAAACGCAGCGGGTGCGGATATTATAACAACGATCATTTCCTCGTAAAGATTTTTGTTGGAAAGTTTCTTTATAATGTCAAAAGTTATGGGTTGAAAATTTAGAAGAAGGCGTTAAAGGTCAAGAAAGGAAACTACTCATGCCATCTATCCTCAGTCACCGGTCTGTTCCAGCGGCATAGGTTATGAAAACCGCCAAAATGCTGCGGCAAATGGGCTGGCAGGTGTTCGCGTCCTGCCGCCGTGCGCGAAGATGCCGAACGTTTGCGCCGGGAAGGCTTCGCGTATGCCCTGCAATTGGATGTGGACGACAGCGGCAGCATTCAGACGGCCTTCGACGGCATTTTTGAGCCAAACAGGCGGCACGCTCGACGCATTCTTTTCCAATGCGGGCTACGGGCAGGTCGGCGCGGTGGAAGACGTTCCGCGCCAAGCCCTGCGCGAACAGTTTGAAACCAACGTTTTTCGGCGCGTGAGTGCCTCAATGCCGCCATGCGTTTTCAGACGGCAGGGGCACGGCCGCATCCTGGTCAACAGCAGTATTTTTGGGCTTTGCCGCCATGCCTTGGCGCGGCGCGTACAACAGCACCAAATTCGCTTTAGAAGGCATATGCGACACTGCGCCACGAATTGCACGGCACAGACATTCACGTCAGCCTGGTCGAGCCCGGCCCCATCGCCACCCGCTTCCGCGACAATGCCTTGATTAAATTCCAGGCAGCAGCATCGACTCATGAAAACAGCGTCCACGCCGAAAGTTACCGCTGCCAGCTCAACCGCCTGCAGGCCGAAGGCGCGGCCGTCCCGTTTACACTGAGCGCGCAGGAATGCCGCCGTCTGCATCCGCGCCCTGACCGACCGCCGCCCAAAGCCCGTTATCTCGTTACCGTGCCGACGGTTGCCTTTTTGGTATCTCAAACGCATCCTGCCGACCCGCTGGCTGGATGTCCCTGCAACGCGCCCCTGTGAAAGGACAAGGCAAAAATGACCGCGCCGCTGCTTTTATCTCGCGTCCGCCAGCCCGCGCCGCCGCGAAATCCTGCAAAACTCTGGGCTACCGTATCGAACGCATTGCCGCCGATATAGACGAAACCCCGTTGCCGCAAGAAGATGCCGCAAAGACTATGTGCAACGGTTGGCCGCCGAAAACACCGCCGCGCTTGCCGTTTGGCGGGCGGCGGGCAAAACCTGAACCCGCCGCCCTCGTCATTGCGCGCCGACACCACCGTCGCGCTGTACGGCAAGATGCTGGGCAGCCCGAATCGCCCGAACACGCGCGCGAAAATGCTGCTCGCTCGCCGCGCAGCCATCAGGTGTGATACCGCCGTCTGCTCTGCAGCCAAGGCCGCATCTTTCGTGCCCTGAATACCAACCACGTTACGCTTCAAACCGCTGACCGAAGCCGAAACCGCCGCTTACATCCGCAGCCGCGAACCGCTGGACAAAGGCGGGGCGCAGACGGCATGCAGGGTTTGGGCGGCGTTTTCGTGCGCGAACTGTCGGGCAGTTTCACCGGCGTGATGGGCCTGCCCGCATACGAAACCTGCGAACTGCTGCGGCAGGCGGGTATGCCGTGCCGCCGTTTGCCTGAAGCCGGACAGCGTAACGGCCGCTTGTCGCGAAACCACGGATTTTGCGGGTAAAATAACGAAGGAGGCCGTCTGAAAGCAAAGCCTCGGCAGGGTATGGCAAATTGGAATAAGAAATACCCTGCGGCCATTCCCGTCCGGGGGCAGAAAACGCCTTGCGTAAGCTAATATCGATATGGACGGTTTCACATTTGAATTGACTATAAAAACCTGCCCTGTTTTTCAGACGGCTTCAAGCAGTGCCGGACACCATTCGGAAGAAAAGATAATGAAAAAAACCTTATTATTTGTTTTTGCACTGTGTTGCAGTGCCGCCTCCTCCTATGCGCTGGACGTAGCAGACCCTTCGGAAACCTTCATCAGAGAGGCCGATAGAAACCACGACAATAAAAGTCAGCCTGAAAGAATTTCTGGCCGTCGGCAGGGTGCCTGAGGGGTTGGCTCGTATCTTTTCCCATTACCCGCGAAAGTTTCCGCAGGCTCGATACCGACCGAGACGGCTACCTGAATAAGCGCGATCAAATGGAAGGCATCCGTTACTCGGCAAAGGCGCAGTGCCATATTGACAATTGGTGGGACGCGAAACGGCGAGAAGCCTGCCCGAAATAACGCTGTAGCGTCTGAAAAAGCCGCACCGTCCGCCCGAAAACATGTTCAGACGGCCTCCAGATGATGCAGAACCATAAAGACCGTCTGAAACCATCTTCACCACAAGAAAGCACACCATGACCGCACCCATGTACACACTGCTGCTGTTGGCCGTCATCTTCGCCAACCTGCCGTTCCTGACCACCCGCCTGTTCGCCGTCAAAGCCGATGGCGCGCAAACACATCGGCCACCACTTAATCGAGACTGGCCGCAGGCTTCGCGCTGACCGCCGCGCTCGCTTACCTGCTGGAAAGCCGTGCGGGAAGCGTCCATCCGCAGGATTGGGAGTTTTACGCCGTAACCGTCTGCCTCTTCCTCGTGGCCGCCTTCCCGGCTTTGTCTGGCGGTATTTCTGGCAGGAGCGCGACAAACAATAACCCGATATAAACAATAACTTATATAAAGGAGAAACCATGAGCATCAACAACCTGTCCCAAGTCCGGACTCCTCGTCGTCAAGTCGGTTCCAGCCTCGTTACCGCGGGCGGCAAAGGCATAGACCAAGCCGCACTCGACCGCTGGGCGGCACAAATCGCCGAACTGGGCAAACAAGGCGTGCAAACCGTCCTCGTTTCCAGCGGCGCCATCGCCGAAGGCATCAAACGGCTGGGCTGGAGCAAACGCCCCACCGCCATCAACGAACTGCAAGCCGCCGCCGCCGTCGGGCAAACCGGCATCGCCCTAAGCTCACGAAACCGCGTTCGGCACCGCACGGCATCCGTACCGCCCAAATCCTGCTCACCCACGACGACCTGAGCAACCGCACCTGCTACCTCAACGCCCGCAGCACCCTGCAAACCCTGTTGTCCAAAGGCATCGTCCCCGTCATCAACGAAAACGACACCGTGACCACCGACGAAATCAAGCTCGGCGACAACGACACCCTCGGCGCGCTCGTCACCAACCTCATCGAAGCGACGCCTCATCCTCTGACCGACCAAAAAGGCCTGTACGACAGCGACCCGCGTAAAAATCCGCAAAGCCGAAACTGATTCCGACCATCGCAGCCGACCATCCCTGACCTCGAAAGCATGGCGGGCGGCGCAGGCAGCAGCGTCGGCACCGGCGGCATGTACACCAAAGTCACCGCCGCCAAACGCGCCGCACTCAGCGGAGCCGCCACCGTCGTCGCATGGGCGGCGAACCCGACGTCCTCGTCCGCCTCAAACAAGGCGAAAGCATAGGCACGCTCTTTACCAGCGCGCACAGCCGCGTCGCCGCCCGCAAACAATGGCTGCTCGGACACGTCCAAACCGCAGGCAGCCTGACCATCGACAGTGGCGCGGTAAAGCCCTGACCGAACAGCACGCCAGCCTGCTGCCCGTCGGCTGCATCCGCACGGACGGACATTTCCACCGCGGCGAACTCGTCGCCATCCTCGATACCGACGGCAAAGAAATCGCCCGCGGCCTCACCAGTACAGCAGCGGCGAAACCGCCAAAATCCTGCAAACCCTGTCCGAGCGCATCGCCGAAAAATTAGCTACGCCCACGAAGACGAACTCATCCACCGCGACAATATGGCGTCGCACCGCTAGAAATATCATTAGAAATATCTGATAGAAAAGGCCGTCTGAAAAACCGCTGCGGGTTTTCAGACGGCCTTTTGTCGCTTTGACTACGATTAAATCGTAAATCGGGACAAGGCGGGGCGATGTTGTACCGATTTAACTTTAATCCGCTATCAAGATATGGCAAATCCAAAGAAGGATGCATTGCCAAAACGAGCGCGTTTTATTCCTGCGGCGGTTCGACGCTGTCGGGAATGGCGATGGCGGAAATTTTTCATTTTAATCCACTATAGATTGGAACATAGCGGTCTACGGTCTGAAGAACTCCCTGCCGGCGCAAAAATCGGCGCTTTTTCGGCAAACAGGCGGTAGCCTTCGTCGTTGGCGTGATTTCGGTCGGAACGCAGCTCACCCGCCCGAGGATTTTCCCGACCACGCGCCGTCCAGCAGCGGCACGCGGTAGGTTTCCGCCAAATCGCCGCACAGCGGATGGTCGCTCAAACTGCCGACCAGCGCGCCGATGGTGAAATGCGGCTCCGCCACCAAAACGGCGGGTACGGAGGCCGTCTGAAGGGTTTGCAGGATGCGGCCGATGTTGGCGCGGGGTTTCGTCCTCGCCGATGCGGCGCAGGAAATCGTTGCCGCCGATGCACACCAGCGCGAGGCCGGGTTTCCGGCTGCAGCAGCCCGGCAGGCGGACAGGGCTTCGGGCGGACGTCGCCCGACACGCCGCCGTTAATCACCTGCCAGCCGGTGATGCCGGGCAAACGGCGCGGATAATCCCCGCCGGCAGACGCGCCGAAACCCGCCGTCGCGAATCGCCCAAAGTCTAAAACGCGACTGCCGCGCGGCAGGGCGGGATGGTGGTTTTCTGCCGCAACGCTGTTGAAAGCAGAAAAAAGAAGCTCGCCTGCGCCAAAAATAGAAACTGCGTCGAACTGATGTCTATAACCAATTCCAATCTGGTAGCCTGTAATCTGCGCTGCAGGTGGTTTTATGGGTTTCTAGACGGGCTTGAAACAAAGTATAATGACTTGTAAGTCATATTCAAAAATGCGATGATCTCCGGATAAAGACCAGCGCCCGAGTCAGCGCGCAACCTGCAAACCTTCAAACTGGTGGTGAAAGATTTTCAGTTTATATCGAAAGCGGCGAGGTCGTTTATCTACCTGGCCCCAACGGGGCGGGCAAACCACCAGTTTACATGATAGTCGGCCTGATTGCCAAACCGACAACGGCAGTATTGCCTGACGGTGACCGTTTACGCCGATATCCACGAACGCGCCTGGCTGGGTTTGGGGTTACCCAGACCGGAACCGTCCCGATTTTCCGCAAAATGACGGACAGAACATCCGCGCATCCTCGAAACCGCACCAAAGACAAAAAACGCTAATCGACGGCGAATCAACGCCCGTTGGCTGACCCCACGAACGTTCAGTGGATAACCTGGCACCGTCGCTGTCCAACGGCGAACGGCGGTGGTTGAAATCGCCTGCAACGTTATGCAGCCCTGATTCATCCTGTTGGGATGAACTGTTCAGGTTTTGGCCGACCATTGTTGTCATCGACATTCAGAAATCGGCTTCCTAAATCGCGCGGCATCGGCGTACTGATACCGACCATAACGCGCGAACCTCAGCATCTGTGACCGGGTATACATCAGCGACGGCGGTGCTGGCTTCGCAAACCCAAGAATTGGTAACAACGGTTCCGCGCTGTTTACCTTTATGAAATTTACTCATTGACATGCTCGTCTGAAAAAGATGCGAGGGCGCGAACAATCACTTTCAGAGTTTGACCGATAACACGAAAAAGCAACACACAAAAACAACATGACATTACTTGATTAAAACCTCAGGCAAAACCCAGCAGCTTAATCCAGGGCTTGCAACAGTCGCTGCGCGTCTTGCAGATGTCCGGCCTGAACTGAGCGGGTGGACGACTGGTTCAGGGACAATCTGTTGGAGCGGCAGCGAACTGGAAGACGGCTGTTTCAACCGACCTGTTCGTCGGCCGCCGTTTGCAGTCAACCAAATCGGCGGCGAAGATGTCGAAGACGTTTAGGACCATCGCCGACGAAGAAGATTTTCAACGCCACTCTGCACATCCAAGCGTGCGAACACCCGTTGAGCGAACAAGAAGCCGCCTGCGCACATACTATCGACTGTTACGAACAGCACAAGGTACCTGGACCGACAGCTCGAAGAAATCATCGACAACACCCCTGCTGAATGGATGTTCGACGAAGACGATATGCAGGACGCGCTGACCGGCTGCAAAACTTCGACCCGCCCGGCGTGAGCGGCGGATTTGCGCGAATCCCCGATGCTGCAACGCACTGCCCGCCAGCCCATCGCGGCAGTGCAACGGACAAATTGTCAGCCGCTTCTCGACGACCTCAACCGCAGCAAAACGCAAAAACTGGAAAAATTTAAAAGCCCTGCCGGATTACACCGTCTGACATCATCGAAGCCGCACTTCGAGCTGATTGCTGGCTGAAACCTCATCCCGCCTACGGTTTCGCCTCGGCCGAACCGGTTTCCAGCTCGATGCCTGGGGTGCGCGAGGGCGAAGACGGACGAAGTAGTGAAACGAACAGGCCTGGGCCGCAGCTGGCAATGAACGAAGAATTGGCCGACGCATTGAAAGACGAAGGCATAGACGAAGTTTGGCGCGAAAATACAGGAGGCGGGCGGCAGAAAATCGACAGCCCCGAGCTGCGGAAAACACCGTCATCCGCCTGGCCGAATATCGTCGCGCGGCAGGAAGACTTTTCATCTTCGGCGAAATCGGCTGGTGCCCGTTGATGAAGGATGCCGCCGAATTGGGCTGGCCGGAAGTACCGCTCTCGCGCCACCAACAACAAATATTTGGTCTTGCCCGCGCGGGTTGTTTGGCGCCACGCTACTTCTTCAGCCAGCAGTCAATGCCGAAGAAGGTCAGGTGACGAGCTCAAAGCGCGGTCAAAGCCACGTTGACCAACTGATAGAAACGAAGACAACACAACCGCATTCCGATGAAGCACTGGCGCAACTGTTGAAACGGTAGCAGATATCGCCCGCCGCACCGTGGCGAAATACCGTGAAGTTTCAACATCGCGCCGGCACACCAACGCAGGATCTATTGGCGCCGTGTCCGAACAACTGAACGGGTTTTCAGACGGCTCATCAACCCACCGTATGATAGGACTATGAACTGAAATCACCGGTTTGAATTTCGATGTAACTGAAGCTATCAAACAATATGTTTCCGGCAAGTTGAGCGCATCAACCGCCATGTGGCAACCCGATTTCCGTAACTGTAACTTTCGGTAGACAAATTGGAGCACAAGGCCGAGGTGGATGCTCATTTGTCCGGCACCTGCATGTTGGAAACCATCGAGCCGGATATGTATGCCGCTATCGATAGCTTGATGGACAAGTTTGACCGCGCCTTGATCAAACATAGAAATAAACGTCTGCAGCGCGCTTCGCCCCGAAGCCACGGAGTAAAACCGCTGCCGGAAATGGTTTGTTATCGATAAAGAGGTCTGAACAATCCAACGGGTTTTCAGACGGCTCTTTTATTGCTGTGCGCAGCTGCATGACGCGGTCGGGTTCCACTGACAATACGCCGCGTACCGTTTTTGAAATGCGCACGCCTGTTGGTGGTCGATGTTTGCTGGCGGTTTGATTGCGATATGTTGATGATTGTGTAGCGGCATGGTGAGATTTCGGCGCGGTAGTCGGCCGCGGCGGCCAGCAAAGCGGTTCGATGCCCACGGCGGGCCGTGGCCGATAATCAGGTTGCCGGTGGTTTCGGACGGCCTTTCGCCCGTGGCTGGTGCGGGGCTTTGGCAGGCGGCTAGCGGCGGCTCGGCAGTAGGAAGAGCAGGCGGTTCATGGTTTTCCCCTTATCGCTGGTTTATCGGGCGTGCGGCGGGCTTCAGTCAGGCGGACTGTTCAGCCAGTTCGGTAATGGCGCGCCAGTCTTTTCGGCGACCAGTTGCGCGGGGTGAGCCACGAACCGCCGACGCAGAGTACGTTCAGCTGTGCCAGATAGTCGGGCGCGGCGGCGGAGGGCCATGCGCCGGTCGGGGCAGAGCGCACTAGAAGGGGCGTGCAGGGCTTTGAGCATTTTGATGCCGCTGACGGCTTCGGCCGGAAAAGAGTTTGACGGTGTCGCCGTATTCGAGTGCCAGCATGAGTTCGCCCGCGCCGGAAACGCCGGGATGACGGGGATACGGGCTGCCGCGTTGGGCGAAGGCGTATTGATGCCGGGGCTGATGGCGAACATCGCGCCCGCTTCGGTTACGGCTTTGAGTTGGCGGCGTTGATGACAGTGCCCGCGCCGACGACGGCGGCGCGGTACTTCGCGCTGATCGGCGGATGGCTTCGACGGCGGCGGGCGTGCGTGATTTTCGAGTACGCGGATGCCGCCGTCCGCAGTCTCGGCCAATCCGACCGTGCCCAGTTTGCCGGGTCGTCGTATTGATGACCCAGACGACGGGCGGCGGTCAGGATTTCGCGCGGTGTCATTTCGTTTTCCTTATCGGTTGGTGCGGGTGGCGGATGTGTTTTTCAGACGGCCGCGCTTTGCTGAGAGCATGTTCCGGATGCCGCCCACGGCTGCGGTGTCGGATGTGTTTGTTTCGGTTTGCTAATGCGTGGTGATCGTTTTCAGAACAGCCCTGCGTCTAGCGGCAGGCTCGTCCTGAAACTGTTTAGCCGAAGTCCCCGCCAGCTCACCGCCCCGTTTCGCGCTGCCGGTAATGCTGCGAAACCGGCGAAAGTTCGCGGCCGATGCCGTGCAGGCTGCGCTCAAATCGGCGGCGGCGGTTTCGCGCCCGTCATTCGGCTTTCGTCCACCAGCGCGGTCAGTTCGCTGGCGTGGGAGTTGAAACGGATGATGTCGCCGGTGATATTTGCCATGCCGCCGCCGACAGGGCTTTCGCGACATGTGATGGCGGCGACTGCCCGACGCGCCCGACATGCGCCCGTCGGTTACCAGCACGACTTGAAGCCCTGTCTTGCGATGGCCAGGCGGGCGTGAGTTTGCATGCAGTTCGGGCATGCCGTTGGCGCGCGGGCCTGGAAGCGGACGACGCAGACGAAATCGCGTTCCAGTTCGCCGCGTTCGAAGGCGTGCCAGCATCTTTCTTTGGTCGTCGAACACGATGGCGGGGCGCTGATGCGGCAGCGGTCTTTCACGGCGGAGACTTTTATTGCCGCGCCCGATGTTGCCTTTCATTACGCGCAGGCCGCCGTCGGGCGAGAAGGCGCGGATGCAGCGCAGACTTCGCGTCGCGGCTTTCGGCCACCGCGTCCCGCCATTTCAGACGGCCTTCGATTAAAAAGCGGCTCTTGTGTGTAAGCCCTCATGCCGCGGCCGACCACCGTGTCCACGTCGTCCTGCAGCAAACCCGCGTCCAGAAGTTCGCGGATGACGAAGGGCAGCCCGCCCGCCGCGGCAAAATGGTTCACGTCCGCCTGGCCGTTGGGGTAAACGCGGATGAGCAGCGGGACGATGGCGAGACGTCGTCAGTCGTCCCAGTTGAGTATGATGCCCGCCGCGCGCCATGGCCACCAAATGCATGGTGTGGTTGGTCGAACTGCCCGTGGGCCATCAGGCCGATGATTGCGTTGACAAACGATTTTTCGGACAGCATTTCGCCTATGGGCTTGATGCCGCGGTTTTGATGCCGTCTGAAAGGCGTGCGGCGATGCCGTCTGCAGGCGTGCGGCCGCGGCGCGGTCAGGGCTTCGCGCATCGGCGTGCGGGTTGAAAAAGGCGCGGCGGGCAGGTGACGCCCATCATTTTCCATCATCATCCGATTGGAATTGGCGCGCCGAAACGTGCAGTGCCGGGGCTGTGGTACGAACCCATTTCGCTTTCAGCGCGTCGCGGCCTGACCTACCTTCGGCGAAACGCTGGCGGGTGCGGGCTTTTTCCTTGTGCCGATGCCACTGGTCATCGGGCCAGCACGAAGATTGCGGGCAGGTACGCAGCTCAACGCGCCCTATCATCAGGCCGCGACGATTTTGTCGCACACGCCCATCAGCAGCGCGCCGTCAAACATTTCGTGCGACAGGCGTGGCGGTACTCATCGCAAATCACGTCGCGCGAAAAACAGTGAAAGTTCCATGCCGCGCTAGCCTTGGGTGATGCCGTCGCACATCGCAGGCGTGCTGCCGGCCACTTCTGTGCTGTCGCGCCGTGTTTTTTGCGCTTCGTCCTTAATCAAATGGGGAAATCTGAACGGGCTAGGTGTGCGGAAACCATGTCGTTGTAGGGACGTGATGATGCCCAAGTTCGGCACGCTGGGCTGCTGCATTTTGAGTTTTGACGGTCGGGCATCGACGCATAGCGTGCGCCAGATTGGAACAGCTGCGCGGTCGCGTTCCACGCCCCCGCCGTTCGTAGGCTTTTGATGCGGTTCAAGTAGGTTTGTCGGGTGGGGCGGCTGCGTTCGACTGATGCGCTCGCGTAACGGCGGCAAGTTGCGGGTGGATAGCGTTCATGGTGTTCGGCCTTGTGTAGGTTTTGCAACATATTATACTGCCGACTGTGCCGCCCGTGTTGCGCCGCAACAAATTATCCGTTGTACGGCGGGTCGTAGACAAATCCATGCAGCCGCGTATAGCATTGCTGGCGTTTTACCGCGCGGCACGCTTTTCAGCACGCCTTTTCCGCATCAATAATAAGGAAAAATGAAAGCGCAGACAAATTTCGATTTGGTCTATTCGGCGCAACCGGAGACGGCCATGCGCAAACTGCCGCCCGCCTTGTATCAGGCGCATGCAGTGGACTGTTGCGATCCGCAGGGCGCATCTGGGCGGACCGCAGCAGATCAGCCGCGAAAATTTGGCCAAAGCACACAGCAAAATCACATCAAAACATCGAAGGGTGCGGCCTGCAGCAGTTTGAACAACGCATAGACTACTGTCGCTGGACGTGGCGAAGCGAGCCGATTTTTCGCGCTGGCCGACGGCGGAACTAACCCGACACGATGCCGTGTCCTACCTCTCACCGCACCCAAATTTTTCGCTCCCGCCCTGCGAAAAACTGGCCGCCGCAGGCTTGAACGCGCCCAAAGTCCGCATCGTGCTGGAAAAACCGCTCGGCACGGATTTCGGCTTCCTGCCGCAAAATCGAAACGAAGACGTGGCGGCCTCATTTCCAAGAAACCAAATCTACCGCATCGACCATCACTTGGGCAAAGAAGGCCCGTGAAAACCTTTTGCCGCTGCGCTTCGGCAACAGCCTGTTCGAACCCTGTGGAATAAGGCGATTACATCCATCCGTGCAGATTACCATTCAGCCGAAACGCTGGGCGTGGAAGAGCGCGCGAGTTTTGACATCATCGGCGCGCGTTGCGCGACATGGGCAGAACCACATCGTGCAAAATGCTGTAGCTTTACCGCCATGGAACGCCCCCAATCCCTGGCGGCCGACGACGCGCGACGAAAAACTCAAAAGTCATCCAATCGCTCAAACCGCTGAACGACATCGACAAACAGGCCATACGCGGCCAATACGCCCCTGTCGGCTGGCTTGAACGGCTACGCGCAGGAACACAAAGTCTCCGCCGGTAGCCGCACCGAAACCTACGTCGCCATCAGGCCGAAATCGACAACCCGCGCTGGGCGGGCGTATGTTTTACCTGCGTACCGGCAAACGGCTGGCGGGCAGGACGGCCGAAATCATGCTGAACTTCAAACCGCAGCCCGACGACGGCAAACTCTACGCCGCCGTGCCGAACCGCATCGTCATCAGCCTGCAGCCGCAGGAAACCGTGCGCGTGCGGCTGGCCGTCAAGGCTGTCGGCAGCGACCGTGCCGTACCCGCCGAAATGGTGTGATTTGGCGCAGGCCGCGGCAGGCCGCCGCGCCGAAGCTCACGAACCCCTGCTGCGCGAAGTGATAGACGGCCGCCTGAACCTGTTCAACCGCCGCGACGAGACTCGAAGCCGCTTGGGCATGGCTGACACTGTATTGGAACATTGGGCGGCATCGCCCGTGCCGCCGCACCTTTATCCCGCCGGCAGCCACGGGGTGGAAGCCGCCCGCGCCATGCTGGCCGAAAACGGCGATTTGTGGCTGGAAGAACAGGACTGAAGTTTCAGACGGCCTGTTTCAATTATTAGGCCGTCTGAAAACAGATGCAGAGAACCGTATGGATCAAATCAAAATTTCGTCATATTGGAAACCTGCCGTCATGCTGCCGTTAATAGTTGGCGCGGTTGCGGCGGGATTTGGTTTGGTGATTGGTTATTTGGATGCAGAAAAGCGGCTTCGGCATGAAAAATGCTGTCGATGGCTTTCGAGCTGTGTATGCAGTCTATGGCTTTTTGACATTGCCGACCGCCCTGTTGTGGCGCCGCGGCAGCCAAACCCTTCAAGCTTCGGTACACTGCGGCCGGATATTGTTGTCGCGATATTGGCTGCGGCGGCAGCACTGATTGTGATCATCATGTGGCTTATCGTTGTCAATGCGGCGGCGTTGGCAGTCGATCAGCCGTGGTCGTGATACTCGTGAGTCACAACCATTTCCTCCATTGTCGGCGATGGCGGGGGTGGCGGCGGCGTGCTTTCTGCTCCCGAGGCCGTCTGAAAAACGGTGTGCATGGAATAAAACAATGCAAAACAACAAATTAAACGAACAGCAGCGTAAATCGGTCAGCAAATTCCTAAGCCTGATTTTTGCGCCACCGTCCCAGACAAATCGGCCTCGACACTCGATAAAAACGGTTGGGCGGACATAGACGACCCGTTGGCAAAAGCTCAACTTCACAACCGCACCGGCCTTTGCATCACGCGCGAAGTGTTGATGGAAGTCGAAACCAACGACAAAAACGGTTCACTGTTCCGAAGACGGCAGCCGCATCCGTGCCGCGCAGGGAGACATCCACGCAACAGGTGCAAATAGAGACACCGCTGCCGAACCGCCCGCCGTAGTTTTACGGTACGGCGGAAAAATCGCTTTTCGTCCATACGCGGCAGGGCTGCACGGTGCGAGTCGCACCACGTCCACCTTTTCGCCGATGAGGAGACCGTGGTCAAAGTCGTGCGCGCCACGGCAAACCCGCTGTTTCGGCGCATCGACACCGCCGCCAGCGACCGGCCGCCGCCACAAATTCTATCTGGCCGCACAACGGCGTATGGCTGACCGAAAGCGTGCCGCCGCAATATATTGTTTTCCCCTCAGCCGTCTGGAAAGGCACGGCCGGATCCGGGTTTTAATCATAATGCTTCTGCTTTGCAGACCAGTTTTCAGACGGCCTGAGCCGTCGCACAAGGAACACCCATGACCATACGATCTCATTCTTCCTTCCGCGCAGCAGGCCGCCCGGCCTTGGCGGAAGCGGTGGCAGGATTTGCGCGAACGCTCGAACAACGCGGCGAGGCGGTATGCTGTGTCGGCGGACCGTTCGCCCGTTGCCTTTTTCCACGCCCCGTCGCAATCGGATTGATTAGGGGCAAGGTGGGCGTTACGCTGGCGGACGAACGCGTCGTCACGGCCACACGCCGACAGCAATACCGCGCTGGTGCGGCAAAACTACGTGCAAAAACCGCGCCGCCGCCGCATCGTGGATTCCCTGATTGAAGACGAGATGCGGCCGATTTGCAGCCCGAACGCACCGTGCACGCACGGCATCCGCGCATTACCGCCGCGACGTGCTGGTGTTGGGCATGGGTGCGGACGGCCGATACCGCCTCGCTGTTTCCGCAGTCGCCGCAGTTGGCCGCGGCCATGTCGCCCGATTGCGCGCAGCCTTTTGATGTACACCGAGCTGCGCCTCACGGCCGCATCAGCCTGACGGCGGCGGAAACGCCCGTGCGCGCCGCCTCTACCCGCCATAGGCGGGCGGAGAAAAAGCGGTTTACGAACGCGCAATCGCGAACCCGAAACCTATCCTGTCGGCAAAGTGCGCAGATGGCCGGAGAACGCGGAGTGTCATTATGCGACTGATTTTTCAGACGGCCTCTGGCCGCGCCTCGATTGCCGACATCGGTGGCACGAACGCGCGTTTCTGCACCGGAAACCGCGCCGCAGCATTTCGAGCAGGTGCGCGGTCTGGCTGCAAGATTATGCGGGCATCGTCGATGCGGTGGCGGAGTACCTGTCCGCATCCGGCAAACCCGAGGAAGCACGCGGCGGTGGCGATTGCCAAACCCCGTTACCGGCGACCGGTGCAGATGACCAACCACCATTGGAATTTTTCCATCCGCGACACCCGCCGCGCCTTTGCTGGATACCCTGCTGTTGATGAACGACTTCTGACGCGCAGGCTTAAGCCGTTATCTGTTATCCGACGACCAGCTGCTACAGGTCGGCGGCGGCGAGGCAGAAAAGATGCGCCCAGCAGTTTTGGGCGCGGGCACGGGGCTGGGGGTCAGCGGACTGATTCCCGACGGGCGCGGCGGTTACATCCCGCCGGCAGGGGAGGGCGGCCACGTCAGCTTTGCCGCAGCCGAGGAAGAAGTGAGAAGTCCGGCGTGCTATGCGCGGAAATAAAATTCGGCCATGTGTCGGCGGAACGCCCGATCAGCGGCATGGGTTTGAACTGATCACGAAGCCCTGAGGCAGGAAAACGGGCGGCAGGCCGCAAAACCTGCCGCCGAAATCACCGCCTCCGCTGCGCGGCGATTCGCCGCGCGCGCCGCGCGCTGGATATTTTCTGTGCCGCGCTGGGTACGGCGGCGGCCGATCGGCCCTGACTCTGGCAGCGCGGCGGCGTGTATCTGTGCGGCGGCATCGTTCCGCGTTTCATCCCGTATTTTCAAAACCTCGCCCTTCCGCCGCCGGTCTAAAGACAGCGGCTGTTTTTCCGCCTATTTGGCCCGAAACTCGATTTACATCGTGCAGGCTGAATTTCGGCATTGCCAGCGCGGCGGCGGCTTTGGCGGGCAAACTCGGGTCGTAAGGAACGCAATCTGAAGCCAGACGGCCTCGCATGACGGAGGCCGTCTGAAAATCAAAAAGCAAAAATAAGGAGAAAAATATGTTGATAAAATCAGCCAAGCCTTGGAACGACTTGTCGGAGTGCGGAACGCAAAGTGGCCGAATGCGCCTCTGTCCGAGCCGAAATGGTTCGTCCATGCCGCCGTGGCCGAAATTGCCGAACGCGCCACCGTCAGCCAGCCCACTGTCATCCGTTTCTGCCGCACGCTGGGCTATAAAGGCCTGCCGGAATTCAAACTTGCCCTATCGGCCGGATTGGGCAGCGAAGGGATGCCGTTTGCTAGTACGAAGAATTGAATCGCCGACGACGACATGGGCGGCGTGATGGAAAAGTGTTGGGCAACACCGCCGCCGCTTTGCTGGGCGCGCGCCGCTTCCCTGCACGACAGCCGAACTGGAAAAACGCCATCGCCATGCTGACCCATGCCCGCCACTATCGAGTTTTTACGGCGTGGGCAATTCCGGCATTGTGGCGCAGGACGCGCAGCACAAATTCTTCCGCTTCGGCATGTCCACCGTGGCCTATTCCGACCCGCACATTCAACTGATGGCGGCATCTGTGCTGAGCGATCAGGACGTGGTGGTGGTGGTGTCAATTCCGGCGCGTCCATCGAACTAGTCGACGCGGTCAGCACGGCTAAGGAAAACGGTGCCGCCGTCATCGCCATCACGCGCGCGGCGTCAGCCGCTGGCGCATCTGGCCGACTGCGTGTTGAACGTGTTTTCGCACGAAGACGCGGCCAATACACCCCATGGTTTCACGCCTGCTCGCAACTGGCCGTTATCGATATTTTGGCCATCGGCTCGCTACTGCGGCTGGGCGAAACCGCCAGCCTGCAACCGAAAAAGGCAAACGCAGCTGCAGCAGGCGGCATGTCGAAACCAAAACCAAAGAATAAACGGCACAGGCCGTCTGAAAAACACCCGAACCGCCCACACTCAGGAACATCATGAAACACCCGTCCGAACTGCCCGCATGGCGGCAACTGTGGCCGCATTATGAAGAAAATGAAAAGCGTGCACATGCGCGACCTTTTCGCCCAAGCCCCTGACCGCCTTCGCCGCTACTGGCTCCGAAGTCGGCGGCCTGACCTCGACTTACGCACCGCATCACCGACCAAACCTTGAACGGCCTGTTCGAGTTGGCACGCGAAAGCGGTTTGCCGGAAAAAATACGCGCCATGTTTGCCGGAGAGAAAATCAACAACACCGAAAACCGCGCTGCCCTGCATCGCCCTCCCGCGCAACCGCGCCGACACGCCGATGATGTCGACGCGAAAACGTCATGCCCAAAGTCAATTCCGTACTCCGGCATAGGGCGGTTTGCCCATGCCGTTCGCAACGGCGATTGGACGGGCTATACCGGGCAAGCCATCACCGACATCGTCAATATCGGCATCGGCGGTTCCGACCAAGGCCCGCTGATGATGTGCACCGCCCTGCAAACCTAGCGGCCACCCGCGTCTGAACATGCATTTCGTTTCACATGGACGGACGCAACTGCGCGACGTTTTGGAACAAGTCCGCCCCGAAACCACCCCTGTTCATCATCGCATCCAAAACCTTCACCACCAGGAAACCCTGACCAACGCCCACACCGCCCGCGACTGGTTTTGAGAGCCGGACGCGAAGAAGATATCGCCAACACTGCCGTTGCCGTTTCCACCAATCAAAGAAGCCGTATCCGCCTTTCGGCATAGACACGGCACAATATGTTTGAGTTTTGAATTGGGTGGCGGCCGTTACAGCTGTGGTCGGCCATCGGCCTGCCCATCATGATTTACCCTGGGCGAAGAAAACTTCATCGCAATGCTCGAAGGCGCGCACCTGATGGATCAGCACTTCATCAACGCCCCTTCGAACAAAACATGCCCGTCCTGCTCGGCATGATAGGCATTTGGTACATCAACTATTTTCGGCGGCGGCAGCCACGTCATCGCCCCTTACGACCAACACCTGCACCACCTGCCCCGGATTCATCCAGCAGCTCGACATGGAAAGCAACGGCAACAGACGGCCTGCGACGGCACACCCGTCGGTACCGATACGGGACCCATCATCTGGGGCGAAACCGGATCAACGCACAGCACGCCTTTTCCAACTGCTGCACCAAGGCACCCACATACCCCATAGACCTGATTGCCAGCCTGGAAAAACGCAGCAACCTGCCCGCCATCACGAAACTTGTTGTCCAACGTTTTTCGCCCAAGCCGAAGCCTTTATGCGCGGCAAAAACAGCGGAAGAAGTACGCGCGGAACTGCAAGCGCAGGACATGGACGGCGAAAAATCGAAAACTCGTGTCGCACAAAACATTCCAGCGGCAAACTCGCCCGACCAACATCCTGCTGTCGACAAAATCGACCCGCGCAACATGGGCAGCCTGATCATTGCCTTATACGAACACAAAGTTTTCGTGCAGGGCGTGGTATGGGGCATCAACAGCTTCGACCAATGGGGTGTGGAACTGGGCAAACAGTTGGCCAAAACCATTCTGGCCGAACTGACGGGCGAAATCCCGCCGCAGCCGCACGACGCGTCTACCGAACGCCTTATCCGTCTCTACCGCCGCGCCAACCGCGAAGCTGACGGCACCTGCGATATTTTGTAGGCGAAAGGCCGTCTGAAACTGCCAAACATAGAACGGCAGGCCTTATCGACTGCCATGTACCATTCAGGCCGTCTAAAGACCAATTCAGACGGCCTGAACTGATTACGGCCAGGTAAAGTAATTTAAAGTCAGACACGCTTCATGCGTGGCTTGGAACACGCCGAACAAGCTCAGTGTTCATCACCCGAATGGCGCACGGTAATCAACCGTTGGTCAGGCCTGTGGCGCAAAGTGCTGCGAGAAAGACGGGATGGTTGGCTGCAGTGACGCACAGGGCGGGTAATTCGTCAGACTCATGACTTATACTTGCCGCGCGATTCGAAATAGCATGGTTTTCGGTTGGATAGCCGTCTGAAAAATTGGGAAGGGCGGAGGAAGATTGCGTCAGTAGAGGCGGGGTTTGTAATAGCCCTTTGTTTTCAGACGGTCTCAATATTCCGCAGTTTTGGCAGGCCGGATTGCGTGAAATGCCATATTTCGATAAAACGCCATAAGGGTTTATATTTTTGCCGCTCCGGTTCGCTTGTTTGAGGCCGAATGTTTATTTCATCTATCAATTTGCGCAATGGGCGGGCGGCGTTTGACGAGCGCGGGTTTGTCCAACGTAAAATACAGAATTCCCCTCTTGTATCAACCTGCGGCGTGCATCCATTATGGCTGTTAAAAACAAATTTTGAATCAAAATCGGTGCTGTTCATCGTCTTGTGGAGAATTGCAGTCTCGGCAGCACGCACGGTTTTGTTGGCATACGCAGGACTGAGACTGTTTTTGAGCGCAAATACGGGCAGATAATCATCAACATTGCCTTGAGAATGTCGCAGAAATGTCTTCAGCCTCCCATCCTCCTCTTGCAAGCGGGCAGTTGGCAGGTTTGAAGCGTAAAGCCCCATTCGGCTTTTGGCTTGCGGGCAAATCCAGACCCAACCAAGTAAAAATGACCGTCCAGTTCCGATAAAATGCCATGGCGTACGGTTATCGCGTACGCGCGGGCAGATGCAGATAGGATTGCGGCAAATCCGTAGGACAGACGAATCAGGTTGGCGACATTGCCGCAATAAGCGGGCTGAGTGGAGGTACGCGTTTGATGCGGACTGTTTCTTCTTTCGACGGGGAAAATGGGGATATGCTTTTCATCCAAATAATTCGGTTGTTTTGTCGTAGCTGGAAGTGTTGGGTTAAACTTTATGGTTGCAAACCTGCATTTTTCAGACGGCCTGAAATATCGGCTCTAATCATGTTGAATCGGAGTGATAGAATGGCAATTTTAGTTATGGTGCAAAAATTTCTAATTAGAGGTGATTTTGCGTGATGTGCGTGAGGAGGTAGCCCTGTCGCATGCCAGTTCATCCGATATGGACATAACAGTCCGGATACGAGTATCGCTTGTAAGCAGAGACATATATAACTGTAAAAGCCATGGTGAGTTCAATAAAGATTCTGACGAATCTAAGTTCGAAAAAGGAAAGAAAAATTTATTGCACAGGCCAGGTAGGAGTTTGCATCGTTTTTAATATGGTTTTAATATAATAATTTGATAGAAATAATTTAGTAAAGCCCAAACCATGATGACTGAGCTTAAAGGGAAATGTAATTACCGCTGATACTAGATTCAAATAATTCACATCCTAATTATATATTTAATAATATGAGGTTTTTAAGCAAAGATGAATACATCAAATTGTAATTTTATTACTACCCTATAGTCGGGTTGCTGCCTCATTGGTATTTTCGCTTACAAAATATGTAAAAATACCATAAAACTCTATCTGGGAATGCTTATTACTAAAACTTAGAGTAATAAATTGATTTGGGCTATTATATTGGGTAACATCATTAAATCATATTCCTAAAGATTTTAATTTTTATTTTTGTGGGAGAAATATGGTGCTTTGTACTACCAATAATTATTGCGTACGAATAATTATCAACTGATTTGCAAGGTTTATTTAAAGATGGGTTAATGTGCATAACCCTAAAAATCTAAATGCCATGGCAACACCGTAAGACATACTGCTACCATAGGTATGTATAATACGGAGCAGTCTCAAAATTTTGCCAGACCATATAGGGTATCGCATCCAGGTGTGACACCCCGCTGCTTTGTCTATGTCAGTAGGTGTAGGTCGGACTCGAACCGACAGCTTCATGGGAGATTTTGTCCGGACACAAGTATCCGACCTCAAATTTCTGATAATAAAAGGTCGTCTGAAAATCAGACGACCTTTTCCTTCACCAGCCCTCTGCTTTGCTATCACCTTTTCTTTCAAAGTCTTCGCATACTTTTCACCGTCTTAATTCTATCTCACATCTCCATCTGGGCCATAACTTCAACTTATCCGCCCCTCGCCAGCCGATAGTTTTATCGCTCTGAATCAGCAGGACAATTTCTGTCGGATCGATTTGGTGGTGTTTTACCGCGAAGGTACGGTGACGGCTTCGCTGGTCGCGTCGATGGCGTCTATGCCCCAGATCTTTGCGGCGAGCCGCAGGTGGTGGCTTTCGATGAGGTTTTGACGGGTTGTTCGGGCAGGCCGAAGCGGTCGACGAGTTCTTCGTGTATGGCGTTGATTTGCTGCACGGTTTCGCAGACGGCGAGGCGTTTGTGAGAGCGACGAGCCGTTCGTGGATGTCAGCAATAGCTCGGGCAGCAGGGCGGGGCTGTGCAGTGTTTGATTTCGGTGGTGATGCCCAACGGTGCATCGAGGTCGGGCTGGCGGCCTTTTTGAGGTCGCGCACGGCTTGTTTGAGCATTTCGTGTGAGCGTAGAAGCCGACCCTGCATCATTTCGCCGGACTGTCCTTCGCCGAGGATTTCGCCTGCGCCGCGGATTTCCAAATCCTGCATGGCGAGGGTGAAACCCGCACGAGTTCGTCTGCCGCGATGGCGTCGAGACGTACTGCGTCTTGGTGATGTATTCGGGCGTGAGCAGCAGTGGCGGCTTGGTGGTGGCTGCGGCGCGATGCGTCCGCGAAGCTGATGCGTGCGCCCGAATTTGTCGGCGGGTTGATGATGATGCGTAGTTGGCGTTGGGGATGTCGATGCCGGTTTCGATGATGCATGGAGCAGAGCAATACGTTGAATCTTTGCTTTGCAAAAGTCGCGCGATGACTTGTTCCAGCTCGCGCTCGCGCAGTTGTCCGTGCGCCACGCCGATGCGGGCTTCGGGCGCAGGGTTTCGAGCCGCTCGCGCATGTTTCCTCAATCGGTATCCACTTCATTGTGCAGGAAAAACACTTGCCCGCGCGTTTGAGTTCGCGCAATCACGGCTTCGCGCACGCTGCCTTCGCTGAAGGGTTTGACAAAGGTTTTGACGGCGAGGCGGCGGCTGGGCGCAGTGGATCAGCGAGAAGTCGCGCGGGCCTTCGAGCGCCATGCTGAGGGTGCGCGGAATCGGCGTGGCGGTCATGCGTGAGGACGTCGACATTGGCGCGCAGGCGTTTGAGCTGCTCTTTCTGGCGCACGCCGAAGCGGTGTTCTTCATCGATAATCACTAAACCTAAGTTTTTAGATTTGATGTCGTCCCGCACCATTTGTCAGTGCCGATAACGATATCGACGCGTGCCGTCCGCCATACCTTCCAGTGCGGCTTTGGTGATGCTGTTGTTGAAACGCGAAAGGCTGGCGACTTTCACGGGAAAATCAGCGAAGCGGTCGGCGAAATTTTTGCGCGTCTGCTCGACCAGAAGCGTGGTCGGGGCGAGTACGGCGACTTGTTTGCCGCCCATCACTGCCACAAATGCGGCGCGCAGGGCGACTTCGGTTTTGCCGAAACCGACATCGCCGCACATAGGGCGGTCCATCGGCTTTGCCTGCGTCAAATCTTTAATCACGGCGGCGATGGCGGCGGCCTGGTCTTCAGTTTTCTTTCATAGCTCGAAGCCGTCGGCAAACGCCTGATAGTCCAACTCGTTGATTTCAAACTTGTCCTGATTGGGCAGCGCGTTGGGCGTGAAAGGTTGAGCAACTCGAGCGGTCTCGCAGCTCGGCGGCTTTGCGCTTTGCCTTGTTCCACGCGCCGCTGAGCACGCAGGGCGACGTTTTCATCGCGCCTGGCCGGAGTAGCGGCTGGATTAAATGCCGTTGCGAAACAGGTACATAAAGCTGCGCTTCTGCCCGCGTATTCGAACGCACATCGTTTCGTTGGTTTCGCCGCCCAAATCCATCGTTACCAGCCCATATACCGCCCTGATACCGTGTTCTTCGTGGACGACGGGGTCGCCGATATTGATTTTCAGCAGGTCGCGCAGCGCGGGCCGTCTGAAACGGCGGCGTGTTTCTTGCGGCGGTTGTGACGCGCGAGACGGGCGACGTGATTGGTAAGAGCTCAGATTCGGTGATGACGGCGATGGCACTGACGGCAACCGCTTTGCCCTCTCCCCAATCCTCCCACACGTGGGAGGGAGCAGGTTGCTGTCGGATTTGCCCGTGCAGACTACTTTCGACGGGGTGCAGGCTGCTTTCGGTTTTCAGGTCGTCTGAAACGGCGGCGGCACTTTGTTCCCTCTCCTGAGGGAGAGGGCTAGGGAAGGTTTAGTTGCAGCTGCGGAAAATTCAGTTTGGTCAGCAACCGTTTTGCCATCTCCCTCAGAGGCAGGGTAGGTTGTTGTTGGTTCAGGATTGCAGCCTCGCCAGTTTAATCCGTATGCCAACAGGCGCGACTGTAATCATCAGCGGCTCGTGTGCCGATAAAAAGCCCTGCCAGTCGGACACGGTTTGGCTTTCAAAGCCGTTTTTGCTGCAAGAAGCCGAGCATAGTTTCGCGCCGTCCCAAGCTTTCGGCACACAGCAAAATCCGCCCGTCAAAGGTCGTCTGAAAATCCTTCAATGCCTGCAAAGGTTCGTCGGATTGGCGGTTGACGGCAAGGTCGGGCAGGATGTTCCCTTGCCGAAACATCGGGCAGCACTTTCGTCCGTAGTCTTTTCAGACGACCTGCGAACACATCGGCAGAGAGAGATATAAATGCTGTGGAAGCAAAGGCGTGATGAGGTTTCATCGCCCTGCGCCATGGCGTAACGCGATTTGAGTCGCTCCAGTGCGGTTTGCCTCGGCGTGAACATCGCCCAAAGAGACAAACAGCGCATCTTCGCCGATATAGTCAAACAGCGTTTCCAGCTCGTTTTCAAAAAACAGCGGCAGATAATATTCCACGCCTGCGCCGAAGTGGCCGTTGCTGACGCTTTTGTACACGGCGGCATCGTTCGGATTAGCCATCGACTTCTCCCGCGGGAAGCGGCTGCGGAAGATTTTTGCGCCTCGCTGTCGGTGGCCATGCGCCAGCAGGCGGATTTCAAACGGGGGAGATGGTGCGCTGCGTCGGTGTCAGGTTTTTGATGCTGTCGATTTCATCGTCGAACAAATCGATGCGGTATGGCATCTCGCTGCCCATCGGGAATGAAATCGACAATGCCGCCGCGCACGGCAAACTCGCCCGCCGCGACAACATGGGAAACATGGTTGTAGCCCGCATCCACCAAATCGGTTTTCAGACGGCCTATATCCAAAGTCTGCCCGTTTTCAGCCAAAACGTGCGCCCCGCCAGAAACGCAGCACGGGCGGCAGCTTCAGCATCGCCGTGGCAACCGGCACGAACAACACGTCCGCGCCGCGCTTTTAATCTCGCCACAACGCCGAGCCGCTCCGCACCAAATCCTGATGCGGCGAAAAACGCTCGTAAGGCAGCGTTTCAGTCCGGCAGGAACACCGCCAAAGCTCGTGCGGACGGAAAAACCGCCATGCCGTCTGAAGGCGCAACGCCTGTTCCGCATCTTGGGTCAGCACGACTTTTGAGCCTCTTATGCGGCAGATGGCGCGCCAAAGCCAGCGGCAGGCGAGCCTTGCGAAAGATTGAGCCAACGTGATTTTTCACGGGTTTTGGGATAGGATAGGGCATGCGTAGGGACATCGAGCTTGCGGCAGCCGATTTTTCGGGCCCGCCGTGGTAGGTTGTAAAGCGGGATTTTAGCAGATTAAAAGCGGGTATAAGGGATGGATGGTTTGGGTGATTTTCAGACGGCTCTAATGAGTTTGTGATAAAGTATAGCCATTCCTATTTATGAGGCGAAGAGGCCGTCTGAAAAGATTGAAAAGCCTAAAGCAGACGAAAATATGGGCGGCTTCCAATCGCGACAGAAAAAGAACATCATGGGAACCACAACCAACAGGCCGAAGGCGGCAGCGCGCTGCACCGCCCGCCGCGCAAATACAGCGTTTTTCCACTAACGACGACTATACGCACCATGGATTTTACGCGAGTTTTAACCAGTTTTCCGGCTGCCGAAGACAGAGCGGTGGCGAGGAGGTGATGCTGCTGGCGCATCATGAAGGCAAGGGCTTCAGTGCGGCGTCTACACCCGCGGTGTCGCGTGCAGACCAAGCAGATGCAGGTGCACACCACCGCGCCGAAGACGCCGGATTTCCGTTGAAAATGTATTTTGGGAGGAGGTTTTCATGATTCTCAGGACGCGATGGAACGGATGCAAGAACTTTATGCCGATGCTGCCGCGCGCTCGCGGTTTCGAGGCTGACTACGTGCACAGCTCCTGCCGACATTGATGCGGACCAGTCGGACGACGTGCAGCAGGTGCTGGAAGCCTGCATGTGGACTTGGATGTCCTGTCCGGCCAGCTGGTCGCGGCGTTATCAGCGACAACACGCCCACGCTGCCGCCCAGCCCGATGGAGTAAGCGGAAACTCCAGCCCACACTCAGCTCTCCAACAGGTGATGCAGCAGGCAGCGATTGTTCGCGCAGTCGAGAGAGAAACGCGAAGCGCAGCGTGGACGTGCTGAGTGGCGCCTGATGAGCTGGGAAAGACTGTCGGCCGTTTGTTTGCTCCAGCTGCGTCCGATCGTCAGCCGCGTAGAAATCGCCGTTATCTCGCGCATGGCGACGCGGGAGACGACGGTGGAGAGGCCGTCTGACATCGAAGAAGAAAATGACGCAGCCGGGCGATGCGTTGACGAAATATACCGTCAACCTCAATGCCGAGGGAGGCGCAGGCCGGGCGCATCGATCCGTTAATCGGCCGACGAAATGGAAGGCGAGGTACCGCTAGGTACTGTGCCGCCAGCCGCGCAAAAACAACTCCGCTTTGGTGGCGAGGCGGGGCGTAGGCAAAACCGCGCCGGTTGAAGGTCCCAGCGCACACCAAATCGTCCGCAGCGACGTGCCTGAAGTGCTGGGCCGGGCGGTCACCGTCTTCCGGCGCCTGATATGTGAAACGCGCTGCCGGCGGGGACAAAATACCGCGGTGACTTCAGAGAGCGCGTGTAGAGGCCGCGAGTCAAAGCCTTTGGAAAGAAGTGGACGGCGCGATGCTCTTTATCGGCGAAAATCCACACTCACTATCGGCGCAGGCAGCACCAGCGGCGGTACGATGGACGCAATCCAGCTGCTCAAACCCGCATTGGCAGCAGTGCGCTGCGCTGTATCAGCGCGACCACTTACGACGAACACCGCACCATCTTGCCAAGACCATGCCCCTGAGCCGCCGTTTTCAAAAATCGACATCGCCAGACCCAGCGTGGCCCGAAACCGTCGAAATCCTGCGCGGCCTGGGGCGCCAACTTCACGACGTACGCTACGCAACAGCGCACTCAGAGCCCAGCCAGGCTTTCCGCCGCTACATCAACGAACTTCCTGCCGACAAAATATAGATGGCTGTGGACGAAACGGGTGCAGCTGAAAATCCTGCCCAAATCCAGAGCAGAAAAGTCATCATGAAAGCCGTCAAACCGTTATCATAAAATCGCCCATTCCGGAAAAAACCACCACGACGATAAACAAGTGCTGGGAATATCTGGCGCGCGACCTAAGAAAAACGCATGGTGTTCGGCCAAGATGCCGCCATAGACGCGCTCGCATCAGCGGTAAAATGTCGTTCGGGCTTAGGTTCGCCCGACCGGCCGATGACTTAACCTGTTTTCCAGCCCCACCGGCGTAGAGTAAAACCGAAATCGCCGACAGCTTCTAGCCTTCTCATTGGGCGTGCCGCTGCAACGCTTCGACATGTCCGAATACATGGAACGCCACGCCGTTTCCCGCCTCATCAGCGCACCACCCAGGCTACGTAGTTTTGAACAGGAAAGCCTGTTGACCGAAGCACGGTCAACAAAGCAGCTTCCGCACTACGTTTCTCTTGAGCCAGAAATCGAAAAAGCCGCAACATCTTCAACATCTGCTGCAGGTCATGGACGCGGGGCAGGCTGACCAACAACAACAGCAAAGCGCGGTTCCGCAACGTGGTGCTGATTATGACCACCAATACCGGTGCGGAAGCCTGAGCCGCCCAATCAGCACCGGACAGCACGAGCGCGGCGACGAGATGCAGGCAATGTAAAATAACCACGCCAGATTCACGGCCGCCTGGACGCAATCATCCCTTCGCACCGCTGGACGCTGGTCATCACCCGCATCGATAAATTATACTGCAGCTCCAGACAGCAGCTTTTGGCGAAAAGGTGGAGCCAGGTTCACCCGCCCTGCGCCTATCTGGCGAAAAGGCTTCGACACAAATGGCGCGCGCCCGATGCGCCGCCTGATTCCAGGACAAACTGCGCCGCGCTGGCCGACGAATTGCTATTTCCAGACGGCTGGCGGCAGCGTTTCGTGCAGCTGGATTAAATCTGAAGGAAGAGCGCGTGTTGGGTTTCAGGCACGACGGCGGCAGCCGGCATATAATCAAAGGCCGTCACGAGAAAAATCGTTTTGATGTTTTCAGACGGCCTTTCTCTTTCAACATTCAATCTTCTTCGCGCAGCGGAACAATTAAAGCCTCCTGCTTTTGTAGCGGGCACGGAAATATTTCAGCAGCAGGGTTTCCTGCGGGAAGATGCGCCTTCGACTCCCTGCCATGGCTGCCAGCCATTCTCCACTGGTATCAACCATTTGCCAGAGTTTCATTTTATCCGGCGTCAAATCGAACGTCGACCAACCAATGATGGAAAACCCATGCAACAGATTGATTGGGATGACGCAGATTCCAAACGGTTGGCAAGGCTGGCTAGAAAGATTATCAAACCCGCCAGCCCTGAATTGGTTTCAACGTTCGCTGAAATCAATTTTGTATCCGGTATGCATAATCGAGAATTATAAACAAAACGACTGTTACAAAATAACAGTTCTGTTTTATAAATTATTAACCGATATTTTCAAATGACTAGTTGATAATACACCTACTTTGCCGGGGCTGTACTACGTTGAATATATTACCCTCGAAATACCAGAAGATAACTACTGCAAATTAAGAAAAAAATACAAGAAGGGCTTTACTCCGGTTTTTGTACTCCAGTTACCGCCACGTTCTGCTGCCAAATATTTTGGTATCCATCCCGATTTCAACGATCCCTGTTCTCTACCGCAAAATCCGCATAGTCATCAGCCATTATCTTGCCTTGGCTGCCGATGGGGTTTTGAGGGGCCCCGTCGAGTTGGACGAAAGCTGCGGCGGACGGCGTAGCTGAAGAAGCACGCAAAGGCTGCGGCAGCTCCTGCAAAGCCGAGGAAGCTCGCAAAGCCGAAAGTATAAAGCCGAAGAAAAACAGGCTGAAAGAAGCCAGCTGAAAAGCACGCAAAGCCGAAGAAGCACGCAAAGCTAAAAACGTAAAGCCGAAGAAGCGTAAAGCAGAGAAGCGCATAAGCTGAAGAAGCCCGCTAAAGCCGAAGAGCACGCAAGGCGGAGGCGCGTATTGCTGCGCGGCAGGCTGATTTGGTGAAAAAAGCCACCGAAATAGGTTTGTTAAAACAGGCCGCAGCTTTTGCGCGTCAATGGATCACGGCCGATTCCAGGGTCAGACGGCCTTGGATGCGTTTGAAGCGGCAGTTGCGAAACCAAAGGCGGCGTGTGCAGAAGGCTTTGACGAGCGGAAAAGTCGGTTTCGCAATCGTCAGATCTCAAGGTGCTGACACCGTCGGGCAAAAGCAAGCGACGCCAGACTGACAACCGTTTCATCGTGCGAAGCCTACGGCTGGGATTATTCCGTCGTAGTCAGCAACAGTACGGTTGCGGAGCAAACGACAGCTACTGGCGCACAGACCGACGACGTTTGCCGTCAGCAAAGTGGCAGGTTACGCACCTGGCAAAGCCATGCAGGCACAGGCTCTGCCAGATATCAGAACCGGCCGTTATCGAAAGAGCGGCGATTTAGACTACACCGTCAATTTCGACAAACGTACCGCTCCAGGCAGGATTGCCGTGTGCCAGGCAGGCAGAATCGATTTGGCGAAGGGAAACTCAGCAAAGATCGGCATCGGCGGCAAAACCGTAACCGGCGTCAGCGCGGCGGCTTCACCAGCAACCGGCGCTGCCTCGGCCTGTTCAGCAAAGCAGCGAAGAAATCGCAGAGATCCAGCCAAGCTGCAGAAAGCGAAATCAGCTTCGGCAGCGCCAAACGCGAGACTTTATCAGCCGCAGAAGAGAGCCAACGCCTGGAAAAACGCAAAGCCAGGTTGAACAAAACGCAACCGAAGGCGGGCTGTTGCCGCTCGGAATAAGGAATTATACCGAAAAATGCACGAAACAGGACGGTACGGCGCGAAGCGTTGAGAACTAGTGACCAAAAAGCCTATCAGGACGGCTTGGCGGCGGCCAAAAGAAAAAGCGAACGATATATTTATCCGGCGGTGGATGTAAACAGCTATGCGGTGGATGCTAAACAAGAACGTTGGGTTACTCAGATTTTACCAACGTCAATGACGATGTGAAACAGATTTAGAGGATCAAATTTCTTCTGCAGCAGCCGTTTTCCGTCGTACTCAATGGTGTTCAGGAGGGCGTCATAACAATCAAGATTTGTCCTTCCTGGGTACAATAGAATCAACAGTTCTCTGGGTTTTTGCCACCTAAGGAATGCCCTGCCAAAGCCATCGGAACCAGCCGTTTAAGGTTTGGCTTTAAGAACACCGTATCGAGGTTTTTACCTAAAGTCAATTTTAGGCAAACCTTGCACAGGACACCAGGTTCGATTGCAGGAATTTCGGATGCCGGCTGCAATAGCCCTTGCCGAAGGCGTATCAGTAAAGTGAGCCTGCAGGGTAAAGATGATACCGAGGGATTAGCAGCACAGCCAAAAGTGACGTCAAAGGTGGTCGCATATTTCTCCAGCACATTGACTGTGGTTCAGCCGCACAAAGAGAGATTGCCGGAACAGCGGGAAATTTGACTCATCGCGGGAGCTGGTCTCAACGCCAGCAGAAGTACGCGAAATCGGCTGGCCAGCGCGGCGAAATCAAAAATAAACCCGCACGGCAGCGGCACAAACCCGCAACGGGCCGTCTGAAAGTTTTCCGTTTTCAGACGGCCTCAATCCGAACAATCTCCGATGCGAAACGCGAACCGACTTTTTCCCTGCTCACTGCCAACTTCCGCTAGCGGCACTGGCCGACAGGCCGACCGTCGTGCCCGGGCGCTATTTTGAAAACCGCGGGCGGCGCAGATGCCGTCTGAAAACCTGCCGAGCCTGCGCCTGCCGCGCCGCGCCAGACGGCCTTTACGTCGCAAGACGGTTTGGGCCTGCGTCAATCTGTGCGGTTTCCGCCGCGACTGGCAAGCTTTTGCACCGCTGCTGGCGCGTTACCGCAATCTGCGCAAACTCTTACGATTATGCGCTGGGCGCGTTGCGCCGCTGATTGCCGCCATAAAGGCAATCGCGTTGTATCGCGGCATTGTCAGGCGGCATCGATTTGGCTATCCGCGTTTGGCTTGGGCGTGATGCTGTTTGAGACCGGCAGTACCGCGCCCGCCGAAGCCGAGCTACATACACCCTACCTGATTTGTCGCCCGATGCAGAACGTGCGGCCAAGTATTTGGCTGCCGTCCACACTTGGGCGTGAAAGCTGGCGGCCCCGATGTCTGCAATACGGGGCTACCGGACAATGTATGAACGCTGGCTGCCGCCGACGCGTTTTATCGAAATCGGCAGCCAAAGATGGCGAAAACGGCTGACGTACCGCAGCGGGCACGGCTACGCTACGGCGCGTCTGTGTCGCGTGAAAAAAAATCTCAGCGGACGCCATTATGCACCCTACGCGCCGACTGGGCGGCGACGGTGTCGCTTATTGGGACAGCCATGATTGCAGCAGGCAGGCCACGGGGCGACTGCGGAGCTACTCCGCGAAAACTTCATTCAGCGGCGCGCTCGATTCGGCCTTATGCCGTTGCCCGAAACCAATTGGCTGGGCGGCAGCCCGCTACAGCCGCGCCGATTGGAATTACAGGCCGGTTGCCCGCGCCGTTTCGGTACGAAATGGCGCGTGATGCTGAATGCGGGATATGTCCGCAAACGCTATCGGGAGCCGCATATTGCAGAGCGCTACAACGGCAAAATGCCGCTGGCGGGAGTAACGCTGATGTATGCCGCGCCAAAGGGCTGGCTGTTTTACGGAGGAGCAGACTGGTCGCACGACGCGCGGCCAAAGAAGAGGAGCAGGCATCCGTGCGCAAGGGCATACGCTTCGGCGCGGCGAAAGGCCGTCTGAGACAGACCGGCATCCGCACCAGCCTGCGCTGGCGCCCGCCGTACCTTTGATGCACCGGGTAGCCTGGTGTATCATCTGACCCGTAAAGACCATGAATATCAGGTAAACGCCTCACTTTGGCACAACAAAATTGCATGGAAAGGCTTAACGCCACACCTGAATTTCCGCCACCTCAAAATCGATAGCAATATGAGTGGCTTTTTATCCACGTAAGAATAAGCAGAAATTCACGTCAGCGTGGAGGAAGCAGTTTTAAATTATCTAAAAATTGCGTGGAAAGTTAAAGGCCGTCTGAAAACGAAAACCGCTTTTCGAGACAGCTACTTTGGACTGTATTCGAGATTTCATCTGCCTCGCTCCTGCGCCGCTTTTGTATTGCCGCAGCCACTCAATGGCGGCGGCACTCCGTTTCGTTGCCGTATTGCGCGTCGCGCTATGGTAGCGGCGGAAGGTGGTCTTTTCCCTGAGCCGCCTTGGATTTGCGCTTGTAGAAATGTTCGCGCTGGACGGCACGCGCTGCGTTGCGCTGCTGGGCGTTGGCGCGCGCCGCGCCTGCGCAATCAGGTCGGCGGGGTTGAAAGGCAGGTTTGGCCGACGGCTGCAACGGCGGACGGCGCGAATCGGAACAGCCGCTGCGGCGGCGCGGCGGGCGGCTGCTTCGCTCGGCACGGTAGGCTTTTTCTCTCCGCGTCTTCCACGCGCTTTGCGGCTTTCGTGCCGTTCGAAACGCGCTTGCGGCATGACGGCGGCAGCAGTAGCGCGGCGCGGATTTCCGCCTGACAGGCTGCGCGACTGCGGCAAATGAGTCGGCGCCGTTCGGCGGCACGTGGATGCAGTCAGCACGGGCAGCGGCACTACTACGGGCCGCAGCCGGTACATTCTTCGCGCGGCAATCACCGTGTGCCATCAGCTTCGACGCGCCCATAATCCGCATCAACCGGCGCAGGCTCGGATGCAGGCCGGTGCAACCTATGCAGGCCGATTCGTCTATCACGCCAGGGAACTGGCTTGTCTTTGGCAGAGCGCAACCGGCGGTTTGCTAACAGGCCGAAAGCGATGTCCAGCATCACGCTCACGCGCCGGGGGCGCACAGCTGCTGATTGCCGCTTCGCCTGCACTCCAACGCGCGCGCATGGGGCGAAAGCGGCCGTCGATGGCCGCATTCGCGGCGATTGTTTGCGGCGGCCAGGCGGTTGATTTTGTTCGACTGGCGGCAGCAGGCATGGCGGATGCTCGCAAATAAAAGGGGCGTATTTTAACAGATTGATTTGAAAAGTGTTTGCGTTTCTTTTTGAGAAAGCATTACTCTAAATTGGACAAAAAGTCCTGAAATTTGATTTTAAGATGGATGGTTTGGCATAACTATTCATTGCTAAAATGTCTGGGAAAAGCATAATCGCCGCTTCTTTTGAAGAAAATGCCCGATGACGACTGGACACGTGTGCAACTGAATATCGACCGCCGAATCGCCTATTTCGGCGGTGTAAACGCTCTGGCCGAAGTTTTCCTGAAACGCCAGCAGACCCGCAATGCCGCCAGCACGGCCGCCATCTACAGAGAAATGGCAGCGCGCGCGGCCTCGCTGCCTTTGGTGCAACTGCAAAAGCTGACCGCGCTGGCCGAAGCTCAGCGGCCGTTGGATTTGAACGCCTGACGCAGCAGCAAACCACCTTGGGAGAAAATACCATGACCACCAGCCAAAACAACCGCGTCATCATATTCGGCGACACCACTACGCGCGACGGCGAACGGTCGCCCGGCGCGCATCCGCGACCAAAGAAGAGAAAATCCGTATTGCCCGCCAGTTGGAAAAATGGGCGTGGACGAAGATTGAAGCGGGCTACCCGCCGCCAGCCCGGGCGATTTTCGAGATCGGTGAACGCGATTGCCAAAATCATCACCAACGCCACCGTCTGCGCCGTTGGCGCGTGCCGTTGAAAACGATGTCCGCAAAGGCAGGCGAAGCCGTTTCTGCCCGAAAAACGCATCCACACCTTTCATCGCCACGTTTACATCCATATGGAATACAAGCTGAAAATGAGAGCCGCAGCAGGTCATCGATGCGGCGGTGGCAGCGGTGAAAATGCCGCAGAATACACCGACGATGTGGAATTTTTCCGCCGAAGGCGCAGTTCGTTCCGACTGGACTTTTGGCTGCAAATTTTTACGGCGGTGATTGAAGCGGGCGACGACTCATCAGTCTTCCCGATGCCGTCGGCTGCTCCATCCCTTCCGTGTGGTACGAGCGTATCATGTCAACATCATCGCGCGTACGCCCAGCTTGGCGATAAGGTCATCTGGTCCGCACACCGCGCAACGGCACTTGGGTGCCGGCGGTTTGCGACCTCGCTGGCCGCGTTCAGTGCAGGCGTGCGCCAGGTGGAGATGCACCATCAGCGGTTTGGGCGAACGCGCGGGCAATGCCAGCTTCGAAGAGGGTGTGATGGCGCTGGAAAGTACGCCACGGTTGGCTCGCTTTGGAAACGGGCAACGACATTCGACACCAAATCGTGCCGGCATCGAGACGCGAGTCCACCATTACCGGCTATCGGTACGCAGCCCAATAGGCGGTGAGTCGGCGCAAACGCCGCTGCGCACGAATCGGGCAATCCATCAGGACGGCGCTGCGCAAACATCCCGGAAACTTATGAGAATCGCGGCTGCAGATCGGTCGAGTCGGCGCGTCAACCGACCTTGACCTGTGGCAGCAGGTGTCCGCGCGTAGCGCGCTCACGCAGCAATTGCGAGTGGGTATCGAATTGGAAAGCGAAGAAGGCATCATTGAGATGCCGCGTCGCTCGCTTCAAAGAACTTGCCGACACGGGAAATCTCTGACATGAAGACCTGCACGCTCAGGTGTCCACGACGAGAATGGGCAGCATGAACGCCGAGAGCTCACAAATTCCTCTCCCAAAAATCAGCACCGAAAACCGGCGAAGAGCCGCGCGCCAGACATCGTGTGTTCAGCATCAAGGGCGAAGAAAAACGCGCTTCCGCCACCGGTTCCGGCCCGGTCGAGTGCGATTTTCAAAGCGATTGAGGAAGCGTGGCGCAAAGCGGTGCGACCTGCCAGATTTATTCCGTAAACGCCGTAACGCAGGGCACGGAAAGCCAAAGGCGTGGAAACCAGCGTGCATCTGGCGCGCGGCAACCGCGTCGTCAACGGGCAAGGGCGCGGATACCGACGTTTTGGCTGCTACGGCTAAAGCCTATTTGGCTGCTTGAGCAAGCTGGAGTTCGGCGAAGAAAAATGAAGGCGCAAGGTACGGTTTAATGATTGATTACAGATGGGAGGCCGTCTGAAAGCTGTTGTTTTCAAACGGCCTTTTGCTGGATTGGAAAAATGGAACCGAATATGTTTATCACGATGCCGTGCTGTTGAAAGCGGCATTGGCGGGCAGGTATTCAGCTTGAATGTGTGGCTGTATCCGGTCTATTACCCGGGCGGAAAAAGAGGTGCGGCTTGAGTTTGAGGTTGCACGATGTTTCCGTGTTCGAGCACTGGCTGCGGCAATATGCCGCCGTTGTACCGAGGACGGCGATGATGAATGCGTTTGAGGGTGGAGGGGCTTTGGCTATTACCGGTAGGAGGGCGGCCTTTTACTGCCCGGTTTGCCTGCGATTACCTGCCCGTCTTGCGTTTCAATTTTTCTGTGTTGCGGGAGGCCGTCTGAAAGGTTGGGATTCAAGGTTGAGATCGGATGGGCAATATGCGGCAAATATTGCCGCCCGTTGTCAGGGTTGATTTTCCCATGATGCCGGAAAGGCCGACGAGCGGTCATGCGGCCGCTTTGGCGTGATGAACTTTAATCTGTCCTGTGCACGGCAATCTGAAAAGGCCGCCTGAGACTCACTGCGGGGTTTCGACGGCCTTTTGCCTTATCTGCCCATGGCGTGACAGCGGCAGCAGCGGGATAACCAATACGCCATCAGTGCGGCGATAATGCCGTAGAGGAACATCGGAACCACGGTTTTCTTTGATAATGCGCGCCCAATGACGTCCAATACCGAGCACACGGCGATGATATTGTTGATGCGGACCATATGCGCTCACGGCGCCGCCAGCCGATTGCCGAGGCAGAATCAGGTGTAACCGACGGAGAGGCCTGTGTCGAGGGCAATTGCTGAATTTGCTCAGATCGAACCGGTCAGGTTGGATACGGTGTTGGAACCGAGAAGAGATGCAGCCGATCGCACCCAGATAGGATGAGAAGTACACCCAGTGTTGTCCGGCAACGAAGCAATCTTCGCGGCCGATGATTTTTCACTCATCGAGGTTGTCTGCGCCGCCGACCAGCATCAGTTTCACCATAATCAGCGCGCCCACATCAGGGCCGGCAGCGGTGGTTTGCTGAGTGGCGACGTAGAAAGTCCAGGCATCTTTTAAATTTGGTTTTCAGACTAGCACGATGCAGATCCAGACGGTACTCACGAACGGAATCCACGCGAGACGTACAAGGTTTGGTATTTTGCCGCCACGCCAGGTAGCCGAAGATAGTTACCGAAGACGATGGTGCAGCTGATTCGGTATGCCGTAATAGCGACAAGCCAGGCGGGAGGGAGAACGAAAGGCTCGGTGCTGGTGTCGTCAACTTTTCAGGGCCGAGTTTGCTGATGCGCGTGCCACCCAGCATGCCGATCAGTACGCCCAGCGGTGCCAGTGCTTTGTTCACCGCGCCGAAGGACGGTGCACCGCACTCAGGTCTTTCGGGTATTCTTTGCTCAGGCCGATGCCGTAGCTTTGGCGCGAATACGGAAATCAACGCCGATGGCACCCGCCACCAGCGATGGGAATTCCTCGTTTACACGTGCCAAGATGACGCAGAGATGGTGCAGGAGAGGATGGCGATGTAGATGAAGCCGATGTACGGATTTCCTGCCGCGATGTGGTGAAGCTCAGCCGATCAGCGGAATAATGAAGCCGGGCGACAGTGGATGATGCCAGTTTTGTTTGCCGATGGCCGCCATGATTTCGCCGTGGCTCAAATTCAGTTGGCTGAAGCCGAGACCCACGTCGGTACGCCGACCGCGCCGGAACGATACCGCACGGAGTTCGTCACCAAGGTAAAAGATGGCGACGCCTGAGGGTTTGAAACCCAGGCTCACTCAGGATGCAGCAGTAGCGGCGGGTGTTGCAAAGCCACCGGGTGCGCTTCAATCATGAAGGCGAAACGACGACCGATAATCACTCAGCTGGGCAACGCTTAGAGTTTGCTGATGTTGGCCAGCCATTTTGCGGATAGTGTCGATACAGCCGGGTGGTTTCCACCGCGCGCGCTGGAACATGATGGCGCCGAAAATCACGGTGATCGGAGCATGAGGGTGGCGACAAGGCCGGCGCGCTGGCGCTGGAGTGCCAATGTCGGACTCGTTGAAACAAAACACTCGAATGATGTAAATCAGCACCGCCCGCAACCGGTGAGCGTGACAGGATGGAACACTGTGCTGCCATCAGCCAGATCAGCAGCACGATGGGGGAAGATGCTTAAAAATAAAAGGCACACGTATCAACTGCGGACAAGTTAGTTTGCTAGTTTATGCATCGCCGGTCGATATGCTGCTAACGCGGCTCTGACCGGTGTCGTGCGGGCTGCTTTTTCGACGGCGGATGCGCCGGCACTGGCGCAGCCTGTCGTATTATGCTCGCCCTCTTCGGACAGGCCGTCTCGAAACCCAAACGGTTCGAGCGAACCGTTCGCTTCAGACGGCCCACTTCGCTGATAACAGGCCAGTCTGAGAAAATACTGTGCGAAATTAAATCGAATCTATGAATGACAGCCAGCAGTTTCCTAAAGCAGGCCGTCTGAGAAGTGCTCTCAGACGGCCCGTTGCCCTGTTACCCTAACGCGCATGCTTTTCGCTATCAGGTCAGTACAGCGCCTTTCGCGGCGGGCTTCATCGGTTTGCGGTGATCCTGTCCAGCCCAGGTGTTTGCCCGGTGTCAGCAGACGGAACGTGGTGGCTCGCCCAAAGCCGAAGGCACGATAGCCTTTTGCCGCTGAAAGCTGCCGTCAGCCGTACGCCGGTCAGTGTTCTGGCCAAAGCATGCGATGCGCCGCCCGCAGTATCGGGTGTGCCACTTTTCGTCGGCGAGCGTTGGAAGCGCTTCGCGCAGGCGGCTGCGTTGCGCGGTAGTCAGAATCCTCTACCGGACAGGCTTCGTCTTTGCACGCGCGATGGTGCGAGGCGGTCGGCGGGTCGCGAGTAGCGCTCAAGCCCAACAGGTGCGGCGAAACGATTTCGCCGATGCGGGGTAGGTCGACTGTATAACAGGTCGCGCCGCCGATAGCGGGTAAACCGGGCATGTGAGTGCACGCGCCGCAACGGATACATTGCGGGGTGCGGCGCATCTGTTCTTCGGCATAGGCCTGGCTGCGGCCGTTACAGCAGCAACACGCGCATTTCCTGCGGGCCGTCGAGTTCGCCAGCTGCAGCGCGGGCCGTAATCATGTTGAAATAGGTCGTAATGTTCTGGACCGATGGCCGAACGCGGCAGCAGCGTTGTACAAAAGGCGGAACGTCCCGACAGCTTGGCCACGGCTTTTTCAATGCCGGTAATCGCGATATGCACGGGCGGCACGAGTGGTGTCGGGCGGCCGTTGCCCTCGTTTTTCGACCAGGCACGCGTTCCCGCTTCTGGCGACGGCGAAATTCAGCGCAGTGCCGCTCAGGCCGACATCTGCCGTGCGGTATATTGCCCGTCGCGCAGGGCTTCGCGGGCCGAAGCCGGTCAGATGGTCTCACGTCGTCGGTCTGGCGGTGTGCCGCAGGGTTTTGGTGGACAGTTCGCTGACTTGTTCCTTTGGTTTTATGAATAGCGGCATCACGATGTGGTGTGGAGTCACCCGCGTTTGAACGATGAGATTCGACAGATCGCTTTTCCACCGCTTTTCACGCCGTTGTCGGCCAAATAATGAGTTTCAGCTCGATTTCCTCGCTTACCACGGATTGCGACCATCAGTTTGCCGTTGTGCGCGTGATGCGTGAATGATTCGCAGGCTTCCACAGGCGTTTGCGGACATATCCCGCATTCAGCATCACGCATATTTCGCACCGAAACGGCGGGAAAATCAGCCTACCCCATCTGGCGCGGACACATGGCGGCGCATAATAGTGGTTTCGGCAAACGGCACAAGGCCAGCGAGCGCGCCGCCGAATGGTTTTTATAGCCTGCGGCAATGTTTCAGGCTCTGCTCGTCGAAATCACCGTTTGTCCCAACGGCTTCATCACCGCCCAGTTGGCATGAAGGCGCCAATGGTGTCGCGGATTTTCACGCGACACAGACGCCATAGCGCAGGCCGTGCCCGCGGCAGGCTGTCGTGTTCTGCCATCTTTGCCGTCGATTTTGATAAAACGCGTCGGCGCGTTCACATTGTCCGGCGCTCATATTACAGCGAGACATCAGGCTGCCAGCTTTCGGCCTCGCGGACGGCAGCCAAATATCGGCCAGCAATGTTCACATTTCGGGCGACAAATCAGGCGGGGGCGTGTTGCAGCTCGGCTTCAGCGGCGCTTATTGCCAGTCTTCAAACAGCATCGCCCAAAGTCAAAACGCGGATAGGCCAAATCAGGATGCCGCGACAATACCGCGATACAACGCGATTGCTTCCTTATGGCGCAACTGGGCGCGGCGCGCGGCGCATAATCGTAAGAGTTTGGTCGCGTGCGGGCGGGTGCGGTAACGCCAGCGGCAGAAGCGCGCGGTCGCGGCGGAAAACCATGATTGGTTGCGCTTCAAAGCCGTCTTTGGGCGAAGGCCGTCTGAAAGCGGCGCGGCAGGCGCGGGCTCAGGCGAGTTTTCAGACGGCATCTGCGCCGCCTCGCGGTTTCAAAACAGCGGCAGCGGGCACGGTACGGTCAGCCGTCGGCCCGGTGCCGCTAGCGGAAACAGCAGCGGGAGCAGGAAAGTTTGTTCATGGTTTCGGGTATCGAGTTGTTCGGATTGCGGAAAGGCCGTCTGAAGGCGGAAAAGCGGCACTGGACGGCCTGTTGCGGTTTAAAATACGTGCCGTGCGGGTTTATTTTGATTTCGCCGCGCTGGCCGCCAAAGCCGATTTCATATTTTTCCGTTGGCGTGGGACGGCTCCAGCGATGGTCAAATTTCGCCGTTCCAGCAATCTCATGCAGCCGAACCGAAGAGCCTATTAATGAGAGCGTTGGAATGTGACCGTCTTTTGATGTCACTTGGCTGCTAATCCCATCATCTCTTTACCTGCATATTCACTTTACCAAATCTTACCTTCAGCCAAGGGCTATCAACCGTCAAGGAATTCCACCAAATCAATGAACCCATGCGTTTATCGAAATTGTAACTATAGGTAAACTCACCTAGTACATTCTTAAAAAGCAAACCCCTTGTAAACAGCTGTTCCGATGGTCCAGCGGGGCAGCATTCTCGGGGTGGCCATTCCTGCAATATAACTGCTGATTCCTATTAGCCTCAGAGACAAATCTTGATTGACTTGCGGATGTCTTCCTGAACAATTTGGCTGGAGTACGACGGAAAACGGCTGCTGGTAAATATAACAATCCTCTAAATCTAAGTTTACTTCTTCATCGTCATTGTGGTAAATCTTAAATAACCCAATGCCTTATTTAGCATCCACCGCGCAGCTGTTTACATCCACCGCGGATAAATATCAGCTTCCTTTTCTTCTTTGGCCGCCATAAACCGTCCTGATAAACACCGGTCACTAGATTTTAACGCTGCCTGCGCCGCCGCATCATCCTGTTTCAGGTATTTTTCAGCATAGTCTTTGGCCTGAGCGGCGGTCAGCTTC
>BNJV01000103.1_pt1 | contig 83515 bp, 105 predicted proteins | sample 8540591 | NCBI WGS metagenome assembly BNJV01 (sample SAMD00202457, study PRJDB9452) | human saliva metagenome | host: Homo sapiens | reverse complement strand
CCACCAGGCGGGTGTCGGGGTCGGCCTCGAAGGCAGCCAGGGGCGTCGATGTGGGTGGTGCCGACCACCGGGTCCCCGCCGATGCCGATGCAGGTGGTGAAGCCCAGGTCGGACAGCTCGTGCATGAGCTGGTAGGTGAGGTCCCGGACTTGGAGACCAGTCCCAGGGGGCCGGGGCCCGGTGATGTCGGGCAGGGTGATGCCCACGTTGGAGCGGGCCGGGGAGATGATGCCCGGGCAGTTGGGGACCGATGATCTGCACGCCGTGCTCGGCCGCGTAGGCACGCATCCAGGTCGCGTCGGCCGCAGGATGCCCTCGGTGATGACGACGACGAGGCGCACGCCGGCGTCGACCGCCTCGACGACGGCGCCCTTGGCGAGGCGGGCGGGACGAAGACGACGCTCACCTCGGCTCCGGTGGCCTGCCCTTGGCCTCGGCGACGGTGCCGTGGACGGGGACCTCAACGGTTCCGGCCTGGACCTCACCGGCGCCGGGGCCGATGGGGGCGACGTCGAAAGGCGACGGTAGGTACCGGCCTTGCGGGGGTTGACGCCCGGCGACGACCTTCGTGCCGGCCGAGGCATGCGGGTGGTGTGCTTGCGGCCCTCCAGGCCGGTCATGCCCTGGACGATGACGCGGTCGGTCTCAGTCAGGAAGATGCTCATGTCTCAGGCCTCCTTGCCAGCGGGCGGCCGCTGATCTGCTCGGCGATGGCGGTGACGACGTCGGCGGCCCCGTCCATGGTGTCGACGACGGTGACGCCCTCGATGGCGGCGTCGGCCAGGATGGCGCGACCGGTCTCGGCGTTGTTGCCGTCAGGCGCACGACGACGGGCGGGCAGCCCGCCCAGGGGACTCGACGGCGGCCACGATGCCCTGGGCGACGGTGTCGCAGGAGGTGATGCCGCCGAAGACGTTGACGAGGATGGCGCGCACCTAGGGGGTCGGAGGCGACGACCTCCAGGCCGGTGAGCCATGACCTCGGCCGATGACCCGCCTCCCAGGTCGAGGAAGTTGGCGGGCTTCATGCCGCCGTGGCGCTCGCCGGCGCCGGCGACGACGTCGGTGGACATGACCAGGCCGGCGCCGTTGCCCAGGACCCGACCTGGCCCTCGAGGGCGCACGTAGTTGAGGCCGGCCTCGCGGGCATCGGGCCTCCAGGGGGTCAGTGGCGGCGGTGTCGACGAGCTCGGCGTGGGCGGGGGTGGCGGAAGCGGGAGTTGTCGTCGAGGGTGACCTTGCCGTCCAGGGCGATGATGCGGCCGTCGGCGGCCTTGACCAGGGGTTGACCTCCACGAGGGTGGCGTCCTCAGCGGTGAAGACCTCCCAGAGGCGTTCGATGACGGCGGCGACCTCGTCGGCCCAGGGGGCCGGCCTCGAAGCCGGCGGCCTCGACGATCCGGTGGGCGACGGCGGGGGTGATGCCCTCGAGCGGGTCGATGCCGACGCGGGCCAGGGCCTCAGGGGCGCTCGGCGGCGAGGTCTCGATGTCCATGCCGCCCTCGCGCGAGCACATCGCCAGGTACTGACGCTCGGCGCGGTCCAGGAGGATGGAGAAGTAGTACTCGGCGTCGATGTCGACGCCGTCGGAGATCGAGACGGCGCGCACCGTGTGGCCCTTGATGTCCATGCCCAGGATGTCGCGGGCGCGGGCCTCGGCCTCCTCGGCGGTGCGGGCGAGCTGAGCGCCGCCGGCCTTGCCGCGGCCGCCGGTCGTGACCTGGGCCTTGACGACCACCAGCTCGCTGCCCGCCTCCAGGAGGGGACTGCGCGGCGCTGCGCGCCTCCTCGGGGTCGTGGCCACAGCGCCGTCGAGCACGGGGACGCCGTGCTGGCGGAACAGGTTCCTGGCCTGGTATTCGTACAGATCCATGCAGCTGATCCTCTCCGGGGCATGTGGATGGCTTGCAGGGGCGCAGGGCCGACGTCGGCCGGGCAGGCACCGGTGATTGAGCTAACGTCCCAGGTGCCCGCTCGGGGAGGGTCGGACACGGGCGGGACTGTCAGGCGCGTCTCACGCAGGTCGGGCACGGCGTCTCACGAGCAGGCGTGCGCGCGGGACTGCGTCGACCCGCCTGCACCGATGTCGCTGCGCGATCGGGCCCAGCAGTCGGCCGTCTCGTAGCCGTCGTCGGCCCGAGCGCCGTCCACCACGTAGGATGACGAGGATGGGGCAGGTGTTATGAGCGCAGGATTCCGAGGACGCTTCAGGGGCGGGTCGACCGAGAGTCACCAAGGTGGGTGGCAGAGTCCTTCGCACTCGGCGCCAGGGGCAGCACCAATGTCAGGTGGCTGCTCACCGTGCTGGAGCGCAGAGTTCAGGTACTCCCCGTTTCTCGGGTCTGTCCGACGACGACCGGCAGGTCCTCGAGTTCATGGAGGTCGGGCCGGCGGCTACCCACTGCCTGCAGCACTGCGCGGCGACGAGGCGCTCATCTCAGCGGCGGGCGCTGCGCTCACTGCACAGGGTGACCAGTGACCTGGCGACCGAGGTGGTGGACGGCTGGATGCTGGAGGCAGTTGAGCCCTACGAGGTCATCTGCCACGGGGACTTCGCGCCGTACAACTGCGTGTTCGACGGGAGCGGGCTGGTTGGAATCATCGACTTCGACACCGCGCGCGGGTCCTCGCCTCCGCGACGTCGCCTGCACGCGATCTATCGTTTCGCCCACTCACCGCGCCAGGAAAACGCGGTCGGTTTCGGCTCTCTGGCCGAGCAGGCTCGGCAGGGCTCGGCTGTTCTGCGATGAGTACGGGGAGGTGAATCGGACTCAGGTCATCGAGACCGTGTGCCGACGGCTGCTCGATCTGGTCAGCTACATGCGGTCGCAGGCGGCGCAGGGCGACGCGGCGTTCCAGTCCCATCTCGACGACAGCCACGACACCGTCTATCTGCGTGACGTCCACTATCTGAGGACCAACGCGGCGGCACCTAGCAGGGCGCTCATGTGAGACCCCAAGCGCAATGGTGGGTGCCATGGTGCTGCTCGGCCTCTGGGCGGCGGGCGGTGGGGCCGACGACGCAAGCGCGTCCTCGACGCCGAGGCCCACAGGTTCCGGGCCCGCCGAGGCGGGCTAGAGTCTAGGTCGTGAACCTGACGGCACCTGCTCCCACAAGCGGACGCCACGCTCCCCTCATCCATGCGTCACCAGGGGACCGACGAGACGCGTGGAGCCGACTCCTGGGACCACAGGCGGATGACGTGGCGGCGCTCACCAGCAACAATAAGGCTGATGTCCCTCCCGGCCGACGTCGGGAGCCAGAGCCCACCGGCGACCTCGGGAAGGACCCCACATGCCAGCCGCCATGTCCTCAGACACATCCCCTCCCCCACCGGCTCGTCAGCCGGCCCGCTGCTCGGCCTGGACGGCGAGCCCCTGCACATCGGGTCCTCACCTCCGGCAGGGCGACGCCCAGGGCATGAACGCGGCCGTGCGGGCCGTGGTGCCGCCATCCGCCTGGGGGCCCAGGCCGTACGCGGTCATGGAGGGCTGGGCCGGGGCCGTGGCCGGGCGGCGACGGATCCGCCCTCCTGGAGTGGGACTCGGTGGGCTCCGTCCTCCAGCGCGGCAGCACCATCATCGGCACCGCCCGCTCCGGCCCGAGTTCCGCGAGCGCGCCGGCCAGCTGGCGGCCGCCCGCAACCTCCTGGAGCACGGCATCGACCGGCTCGTGGTCATCGGCGGCGACGGGTCCCTGACCGGCACCAACGAGTTCCCGCAGAACTGGCCCTCCTGCTCAGGAGCTCGTCGCCGGCGGCGACATCAGCGCGAGACGGCCGCCGCCCATCCCGTCCTCATGGTGACCGGCCTGGTGGGCAGCATCGACAACGACCTCGTGGGCGCCGACATGAGCCATCGGCTTTGGCTCGGCCCTCCACCGCATCCTGGAGGCCATTGACGACATCTCCTCAGACAGCCGCCTCCCGCAGCGCACCTTCGTCGTGGAGGTCATGGGCCGCCACTGCGGCTACCTGGCCCTCATGGCGGCCGTGGCCGGGGGCTGTGACTACGTCCTGGTCTGAGGCTCCCCCAGGCAGGACTGGGAGGAGGACATGTGCTCCAAGCTCAAGGCGGGTCCGGGGAGGCCAGGCGCCGCGAGTCCATGTGATCGTCGCCGAGGGCGCCACCGACCGCGAGGGCAACCGCATCACCGCCGACGACGTCCGCCAGGTCATCGCCGACAAGCTGGGCGAGGCCGCCCGCGTCACCATCCTGGGTCACGTCCAGCGCGGTGGCCGCCCAGCGCCTACGACCGCTGGATGTCCACGCTGCTGGGCTGCGCCGCCGCCCGCAGGTGGTGTCCATGGAGCCGGGCAGCGAGGCCGGTCATCATCGCCGAGCGCCACAACCGCATCCGCCGCCTGCCGATGATGGAGCAGATCGCGGCCACCCGCGCCGTCAGGGACCTCGTGGCCGCCCACGACTACCTCAGGGCGATCCAGGCCCAGCGCCAGCTTACGGCAGCATGCTCGAGGCTGTTCGAGACCATGTCCACGCCTCCCGCCGAGCCGCCACCAATGCCGGACTCGACGCCGTCGTCCACCGCTCGCCCCAAGCGGGTCGCCATCATCACGCCGGCGGCCTGGCCCCGGGGATGAACACGGCGGCGCGCGCGGCCGTGCGCCTGGGCATCGACCGACTTCACGATGCTGGGCGTCTGCGGCGGCTTCCCAGCCTGCTCGACGGCGATGTGCGCGAGCTGACCTGGGCCGACGTCGAGGCTGGGTCGGCGACGGCGGCGCCCAGCTGGGCACGCGCCGCGGTGCCACCATCGAGCAGCTCTACGCGCTGGGGCGGGCCATCGAGCTCCATGGGATCGATGCCCTGCTGGTCATCGGCGGTTACAGCGCCTACCTGAGCGCCTTCCGCCTGGTCACCGAGCGGGACCGCTACCCGCCTTCAGATCGATCGTGCTGCGTGCCGGCCTCCATCGACAACAACCTGCCCGGCTCCGAGCTGAGCATCGGCACCGACACCGCCCTCAACAGCGCGGTGGTGGCGCTGGACTCCATCAAGCTCTCCGCGGCGGCCTCGCACCGCTGCTTCGTCGCCGGGGTCATGGGCCGCAAGTGCGGCTACCTGTCCCTGATGTCGGGTCTGGCCACCGGCGCGGAGAAGGTCTACCTCAACGAGGAGGGCATCACCCTCAAGGGGCTGGCCGCCGACTCCGAGCGGATGGTGGAGTCCTTCCGCTCAGGACGCAGCCTCTACCTGGTGATCCGCAACGAGCGGGCCAGCGTCAACTACACCACCGACGTGCTGGCCCACATCTTCGCCGAGGAGGCAAGGGCCTCTACGACGTGCGCGAGGCGATCCTGGGCCACCAGCAGCAGGGCGGCAGCCCGGACCTTCGACCGGATCGCTGGCGATCAAGCTCGTCGCCTGCTCCCTGGAGCTGCTGGCTGGTCGCCCTCAAGCGCGGCGAGCCGACGGCATCCTACGTGGGCCTGGTGGGGGGCAAGGTCTCCAACCACCCGTTGGACCGCATGAACGACGACCTCGACCGCGACAACCGTCGTCCCCGCTACCAGTGGTGGCTGGGCTGCGCCCCGCCGTGGCCCTGGTCAGCCAGAACAGTGGGACCCTGACGCTCAGAGACGTTCCCCGACTTCGGCGGGGCGGTCGACGACGCGGCCGGCGATCGAGAGGTAGCTGGACGTGACTGGCCACCCGCGGTGGTGGTCCCGCACTCGGAGGAGCGCCTGGGCGGCCCTGGTGGCCTGCTTGTCGGACGCCTGTCGCTCGGCGTCGTCCTGGCTCTGGTGGGCGGCCCCTGGCAGGTCCTCGCCGTCCTGCACCTGAGGGGCGCCTGGCGATCTGGTTCCTCGTGTGGCGCCGCGGCTGGCGCGACCTGCTGATCCGCAGGGGCCTCGCAGTCCCTGGTTGCTCTTCGCCGTCGGCGCGGGCCTGTGCGCTCTCAGCGCCGTGGCACACCCGATCGACCGGATGGGCGGTTCCCACTCCGTCCGTTATCGCCAGCGCTCGCCGAGACGTTGGTGACGGCCGCAGCCGTCTGGTACCTGGACGCCCGAGCCGCATGTCAGCATCCACCGCTGGATCCACCGCTAGGCCGGGCTTCGAAAGCCTGTCGGACTCGAAGACTGCCCGGGGTCTGGAGGACGCAGTCGAGCCTGCACAGATCTGCCCGCGATATCCGACGTCGAGGCTGGGGTGCGTCACGACGAACCACGTGCTAACGTCCGCTCCTGAGCTGCGGGGCCGGGTATCGTGCCTGGCGTGCGCGCTGGCCCGACCCGGTTCGCTTCTGGCCGCCGCGGCGGGCGTGGCGCGGTCTCGTCAGGATCGCGATGGCGCTGCTCCTGGAGCTCTTCGAGTCGCTGTTCTACGGCGTCGCCCACGGCAGGGCTTCTGGGCGTCTGGCCGCTGCCTCGCCCTGGCGGCGCGTGCTCACCCGGCCATGGGCGGCCTCGTCGCCGGTGGCGTGTGGTGGTGGCTGCGCGCAACCGGTGGGGTGGCCGACGTGGAGACCGCGGTGGCGGACCGCACTCGGGTGAGGGAGGCGCCCGGATGGGACTGGCGCGTCCCTTCCTCGACGCCGTCACCCAGGTCCTCACGGTCGGTTCGGGCAACTCGGTGGGCCGCGAGGGCGCTCCGCGTCTGGCCGCCGGGGCGGTCGCGGCCGGACTCGCCGCCCGCCTGGGGATCGGCGGGAGCCCGAGGCGCGATCCTCATCGCCTCCGCCGCCGGGGCCGGCCTGGCGGCCATGTACAACGCGCCCGCTGGGAGGGCGGCCTACGCCGTCAGGCTCGTCATGGTCGCCGGGATGCGGCAGCGCGCAGGGCCCTCGTGGCGGTGCCGGTGTGCGTCATCGCCACGCTCGTCTCCTGGCTGCACTCCACGGACGGCCCGCCTTCGAGGTCGCCTCACCAGGACTGTCGTCAGGGACCGTCCCTCGGACTGGTTCCTGCTCGTGCCCGTCGCCGCTGCGCTGGCGTGGGGCGCCAGGCGACTGTGGTCTTGGATGCTGGCACGCCGGTGCGCTCCGTACGGTGGCTGCCAGTGGCGATCGAGGGTGGCGGGACTGGTCACCGGGTTGGTGAGCCTGTGGGTTCCGGCCGTCGTCGGCAATGGCCGCGACGCCATGGAGGTGGCCTGGGCGCTCACGTTCGGGAGACTCGAGCGGCGCTCCGAGGTGCGGTCCTGGTCATGCTGCTGGGCATCGTGGCCCTCAAGCCGGTCCTCACCGGAGGCTCACGCTCGGGGCCAGTGCCACCGGGGACGCCTGGCCCCTCCTGGCCGTGGGATCGAGCGCCGGAGCCGCGCTGGCGATCGCGCTTCAGGCCAGCGGGTGGAGGCCAGCATCTCGGTGCTGGCGATGGCGAGTGCGGGCGCGGTGCTCGCCACCGACCCAGAGAGCCCCCCGTCTTCGGGATCGTCTTCACCTGGGAGCTGGCCCGGGCCGGAGCCTGGACGCTGAGTAGCCCTGTTCGCCGTCATCCTGACGGTCATGCTGCTGACCTCCCCCACCTGGCGGCAATCCGCAGTATCCCGCGCTGCGGGCTCAGAGCGATAGCGAAAAGCCTCCTGCCACGTGTCGGGTCATTCAAATCTTCCGATTGACCGTATACTCCTGCGCGGATCGCGACAGACAGACACTTCTCACCAGAATCACTATGGATCGTCACAGGGGCGTCGCTTTCGCCCCGCCACGCGTTACGGCCCTCCACGGCCGACGCCTACACCTTCGAGACCGGGCAGCCCGCTGTTTCCGAGACGTCACCCTGCCGCCGTCGCGCCCTGCTGGTCGGCGCCCGGTACTGGGAATCGCCCTGGCACTCCTTCGGGGGCCGTGGATCCTCATGCTCGCCATCGCTTCACCTCAGCGGGCTCGCCCTCTGGTTCGGGCTGGCCCAGCCGCGGCTGGCATGACCTGCTGGCCGGTGGCGGCATCCACAGCAGGACGCTGCTCTTCACGACCGGAGCCCTGGCCGGGATCGCCTTCGGCGGGCTGCACGCCTGGATGGGGCCGACGGGCACTCGGCCCCCTGTGGAAGCCGGAGATCACCGCATCCACGGTGCTTCACGCACTGGTCTTCGCCATCTCTGTCGGCATCGCGTATAACGCGATCCCTGAGGAGATCACGCTGAGACGCACCCTGTTCGCACCGGTGCGAGAGCGCCTCGGCGCCACAGCGGCCGTGCTGTTGACGACGGCATCCTTCACCGCCCTGCACCTGCCGACCTGGCTGACCTCGGAGACCAGCCTCAAGGGCTACGCCTGGCAGATTCTCCACAAGGTGCTCTTCGGACTGCTCGCCGGCTGGTCAGTGGTGCGGCTGCAGTCGGTGTTCTTCGCGCTGGGCCTGCACGTCAGCGGAAACGCGCTGGGCCTGTTCATCGGCCAGCTTCAGAGCGAGAACCTGCCCGACTTCGAGATCTCGTGGCTCAACGCGGCGATCCTGCTCACTGGCGCAGCCGTCGCCGCCGGCCTCATCCATCTCCTGGGCCGACGGCGGAAGCAGCCCTCTGCGCTCAGTCGCTTGATCGTGAGGATCTCGTCGACGTCGACGCGGTTCCCAGGGGCGAGGCCGCCAGCGCCGAGTCCGCAGGGTGTGCGCGCGATCCCGACCGCCACGATCTCATCGGCTCCGAGTCCCCATGGCCTCCGCGCACCTCGTCCGGGTACATGACCAGGGCGTAGGCGTTGATGGCGCCAAGTCCCTTGTCCACGGCGGCCAGGGCGATCATGGCGGTGAAGGCGCGAGGTCGTGGAAGGACCACGGGGCGACCGGTGGGGATCGTGATGTAAGAGGACGGCCTGGGCGTTGAACATCCGCGCCTGCGCGGCCGGAACTCCTGGACGCCATCTCCGAGATCGGAACCGATGCGCTCGGCCAGGCGCAGCCATGTTGGCCTGGGTCGCCAGGGACCCACTCGGTGCGCGACATGACCGGCAGGTCGAGGCCCCTTGCGTCCGGCGGCGACGTCCGCGGCATGGCGCTTCGATCTCCTCAGGGTCCGACCGGTGGCGGCGTAGACCCGCCAGGGCTGGGAGTTCACCCACGATAGCGCCTGCTGGGCGGTGCGGACGACATCGACCAGGTCCTCCCGGGAGACGGGCTGGTCGGTGAAGTCTCGCACCAGTGACGATTGGCGACGACCTGGCTGAACTCCGTGGCGCTCTCCTACTTCCGGTGTTCACGGGCTTTGCAGTCGAGACCAACAGATCAGCCGGACCGGCACTATTCCAGTGACGGGCCCTCGGGCTGGTGCGGCGAGCACCCGCCCGCTCAGGCCCGACGACGCAGCAGCACCGAGTCCCAGCCAGCCAGGACCGCGGGCAGGCCCCGCGTGCCGGAGCCGGGCTGGACGTCCGGGTCGCCGGCGCGCAGGACCTGCTCAGGCTCGGTCCACTGCCCCGCCTGCAGCCCTCGAGCCGCAGAGCGCAGCCAGCAGACCACCGCCCTCACCGGTCAGGGGGTCAGGTCATCGCGGGCGCACTGGGCGATGAGCAGGAGCTGCTCGACGCGGTTCTCGCACTCATCCGGCTCCGGGGACCGCCCACTGGCACTGGATGACCCAGGCGGTGGGGTGGTCGGCCGCCAGGAGCGGAAGGTGCCCAGGGCGAGGGCGTCGTCGTCATGGCGCAGTGTGATGAGGCGGTGGTGCTCGAAGACGCTGCCGGGCACTCCCGCCTGGGCCGCGGCGTGGACGGTGCCGTGGTCGGGGGCCAGGGGCGATCCAGGAGCTCGCCGGTGGTGAACCCGGCCTTCTCACTACCGTCCCAGTGAACGGGGGTGCAGGCGTTGTCCCGGGAGATGGGGGCCAAACGGGTCAGGACGGCGGCCGGGTCGTCGCCAGCGCGCACGCGCTCGTGGAAGTGGTTGATGGACTCCAGGTCCCGGTGGTCCTCGATGGAGCGGAAGACCGTGTTGGCCATGCCAGAGCTCCTCACCCTGGTAGACGTAGGGGCGTGCCGCGGTGGGTGTGGAGGATCGTGGCGAGGGTCTTGGCCGAGCGGACGCGCCAGGCCGGGTCGTCGTCGCCGAAGCGGGAGACGGCGCGGGGCTGGTCGTGGTTGTCCCAGTAGGCGGAGTTCCAGCCCTTCTCCGCCGTGACGACGCCGGAGGGTCCGTGACGGGGGCGGGCAGCCTGCCAATCGGCGAGGTTCTTCTTGAGGACGACCAGGTTGAGGGGCTGCGGGTCGAGACTCTCCGGGGCCGTCGGTGAGGTTGACGTGCTCGAACTGGAAGACCATGTCGAGCTCGGCGCGGGCGGGAGGTCGGTGTGAGAGGGCGGCCTCGCTTCGCGTGGCTCCGGGCATCTCGCCAACGGTGATGACGTGGCCGGGCCGGGGGTGCAAGGACCTCCTGGTTCATCTCGTGGAGGAACTCGTGGATGCGCGGCCCGTTGGCCACCGCAGCGAAGGCGTTGCCATGAGGGTCGCCCTCGCCCTGGGGCGCGTCGGTGAGCAGGTAGGGTCTTGGAGATGAAGTTGATGACGTCCATGCGGAAGCCGTCAACACCGCGCTCCAGCCACCAGGTCATCATCTCGTAAACGGCGCGGCGCACCTCAGGTTCTCAGTTGAGGTCGGGCTGCTTGGGTGAGAAGAGGTGCAGGTAGAGACTCCTGGGCGTCCCTCGTCCCAGGCCCAGGCCGACCCGGAAGGCCGATCCCAGTTGAGTGGGCTCGGTGCCCGGCTGCCGGGAGCCAGCCCGTCGACCTGCCGGGCGGGTCTCAGATGTACCAGTCGCGCTTGGGGTCCTGCGTCGAGCGGCTGGCGGTGAACCAGGGTGCTCGTCGCTGGTGTGGTTGACGACGAGGTCCATGACCAGGCGCATGCCGCGGGCGTGGAGCCCCTCGATGAGGGAGTCGAGGTCTTCCAGGGAGCCGAAGTGGGGGTCGATGTCCTGGTGGTCGGAGATGTCGTAGCCGTTGTCGTCCTGCGGGGAGCGGTAGAACGGGGCTGAGCCACAGCGACGTCGACCCGAGCTCGTCGAGGTGGTCCAGGCAGTTGGTCAGCCCCGGGATGTCATCAATTCCGTCGCCGTCGGAGTCGGCGAAGGCGAGGATAGACCTGGTGAGACGACGGCGCGGCGCCACCAGTCCGGTTCGTCGCCGACGTGGTGGGGAGGACGACCAGGGGTGCAGGACGGGTCATGGGAGGCTTCCTTCCTACCGGCATATGGCGGAATCGAAGGAGACAGGGAGCGGGTGAGACAGCCCGTCCGCGTCGGCTGCAGGCGTCACCAGGTGCACGGCGTCAGGGCCCGGCAGCTCGGAACCGTCCGCTGCGCCGCCGCAGTCTGGCGGGCGTGCCGGTGTGTCGAAGCGCTGCCAGCCGCGGCCGAGTATGATGATCTCTCGCGCGCTTGCCCCGGGTGCCCTCCTCTCCATCGTGTCCCTGTGACGACCCTGTGAAGGCCGATCGTTGGTTTCTCCTCTCTCCAATACTGACACGCTGCGTCCGGCAGCAGCCCCCGCCGAGGCGGTCGTCGTCGGGACGACGCCGGCCGAATCCGATACCAGTTCACGGTGCTGACCTCCCGGCTCATCCGCATGGGTTCTCCCCCTCGGGCGTGTTTCACCGACGCCGCTACCCAGCTGGTCGTGAACCGGGATCGTCAGACGAGGCGCCGTTGTTCCAGGTGGTGCGGGGTGAGGACCGGTTGGAGATCGTCACGAGCACCTGCACACGCAGCCCATGTCCCTCGCTGGGCTTCTCCCATCGGGCCTCAGCGTCAGGCTGCACGCTCGACGGCGCTCCCACGCCCGGCGGCACCTGCACTTTCCGGCGGCGTGTGGGACCCCGACGAGACCTTCCCGAGCGAACCTGGGCGGCACCACCCGCACCCTCGGTGAGGCCGACGGCGCCGTCGCCCTCAGCCCAGGACTGCTGAGCCTCAGACGGCATCACCGCCCTGGACGACTCCGCCTCGCTGCTGCTCACCCAGGACGAGTGGGTCCGGCCCCGTGAGTCCCGGCAGCCGCCTGGCCGACGGGGCGCAGGACCTCTACGTCTTCGGCTGCAGCCAGGACTACCCAGGGCGCTGCGCGACTCTTCCCGCCTCCACCGGCCCGGGCCCTCTCATTCCGCAGGCGCTGCTGGGCAGCTGGTGGAGCCGCTACTACCCCTACAGCGGCCAGGGTACTGGCGCATCATGGACCGCTTCGCCGCCGAGGCTGCCCTTCTCCGTGGCCGTCATCGGCATGGACTGGCACGCTCACCGACATCGACCCGGCGATCGGCACAGGCTGGACCGGCTACACCTGGACCGGGATCTCTTCGGACCCTGCAGCCTTCCTGGCCAGCCTGCATAGCGAGGGCATGCTCACACGCTCAGCATCCACCCCCGCCAGGGGTGCAGCGCCACGAGAGGCCTATGAGGAGGGTCTGCGCCGACCTAGGCCTGGATGCCGGCAGCAGGAGGACGTGCCCTTCAGCGTCGCCGACCGGGTCTTCATGGGCTCCTACCTCTCGCCTCCACCACCCGGCTGGAGACAGGGCATGGACTTCTGGTGGCTGGACTGCGGCAGGGCGGCTCCCACGAGCAGTTCAGCCTGGATCCGTTGTGGATGCTCAACCATGTCCACTACCTCGACTCGGGCCGCGGAAGCGCCCGACAGAGGCAGGCGGCGTGGGCAGCGTCGGCCGGTAACCTTCTCCCGCGCCGATGCCTCGAGCCACCGTACCCCGGTGGGCTTCTCCGGGGACGATCATCAGCTGGGACTCCTGCGCTTTCCGCCGCGGTTTCACGGCCACGGCCGCCCAAATATCAGCTGCTGCTGGTGGTCAACGACATCGGCGGGCGCATGCTGGGCTACAGCGATGACGCGATGGCGGCGCGATGGTTCCAGCTCGGTTGCTTCTCACATCAACCGCCTGCACTCGTCGAACTCGGCCTTCACTCGAGGAGCATGGCGCTACTCGCGCGCGCGCCACGATGGAGGCGCACCTGCGGCTGCGCCACCGGTTGGTGCTACCTGCACGTGGGCGCGGCGCTCGGTGAGGCGGGGCGTGGGGCCGGTGCGTCCGCTACCGACCACCCGCGGACTGCAGCCGCCTGGGCACCAGAGCACCTTCTGGCTGGTGACCTGCTGGTGGTGCCCTTCACCTCCCCACTGGATGAGAGCCACCGGCCTGGGCCGAGCTGGCCTGGCTGCCGACGGCGTCTGGTACGACCTGCCCACGGGCGCTCGGGTTATGAGGCCGCCGCCGGCGGGCACGGGCGCATGCTGAGTCTGTCGCGCCCACTGGACCGCATCGGTGTTCTGGCCGGGAGCCGGCTCGGTCATCCGCTGGCGGGAACCTGATGGAGGCAGCCGGGGACAATCCGCGCGAGCTGGAGGTCATCGTCGTGCCCGGAGACTCGGGGTCCTTCACCTGGAGAGGACGACGGCTCAGCCGAGCAGGGCCGGACCGGTCGCCCGCACGCATGGCACAGACCTGGCCGGACACCGGGACGGGGACGGCGGGGACGCGGTGCTCGCTATCCGCCTGGAGGGGCCGCTGGCGTCGTCCCCGGGACTCGCGGAAGGTGACGGTACGGCTTCTGTCCTGCCGGGTGACGGGCGCCTGGCTGGGGGTGGGCGAGCAGGCGTGCCGACTGGCCACCGCGAGGTCGATGGTACGGATTCACCCTGAGGGGCGGGCACGCTGTGCGCGTCGGTGAGATGTCCCCGCCAGGGGCTGGCCGACGGCGTCGGACTGGTGCTGCGCGGCACAGGCGAGGAGCCGATGGACTGGCGCGACGAGGTCCACACGATCCTGGATGCGCGCGCCGTGTACCTGGCGAGGACCTGGCCTGGGCGGCGGTGCAGCAGTCTGGGCAGGACCCGCCCTCCTGGGTGAGATGGAGGCCCTGGGACTGCCTGAGACGCTGCAGGCCGCCGTGGCGGGTCTCCCCACTCCTGAGCACGGCGCGAGGCCAGCTCTGGCGGGTGAGCGCAGGCTGAGCGGGCGCTACCGCAGGCCGCGGCTGGGCTGTCGAGTCATGGTGAGAGTCCTCCCCCGTTTCCCCGAGGCCGGCCCTCGCCCGTTGGGGACAGGCGCACCAATCGCGAGCGCATGCTCGCCGGTGACTAGTACGTCTCCGATGAGCGGACGGTGCCAGGATCGCGGCGCACGCCGCAGATGCTCTACCACTTCAGGCGGGCTTTCGCCGGTGGGGAGGACTGCTGGGACCCTGCGCTCGGCGATCCGCTCGGGTGACAAGGCTCGCCTGCCGCCGGTGCGTGTGGACTACGGGGACAACATCACTGTGGGTGAGGGACCTTCGCCAACTACGGGCTCGTGAGCTCGACGTCGTGGAGATCCGTATCGGTGCCACTGCCAGATCGGCCCGAACGTCCAGCTGCTCCGCCGGTCCATCCCCTGGAGCCGACGCCAGCGCCTGCTCCTGGGCCAGCCGACCCCATCACGATCGGGGATAACGTGTTGGCTGGGCGGTGGGGTGATCGACATGTCCAGTGTGACCATCGGGGACAACTGCGTCATCGGCGGGATCAGTGGTCTCGGGACATTCCCACCGGCAGCCTCGCGGTGGGCAGCCGTCGCGTCCTGCGCCAGCTGGACGACTCTTCAGGCCCCGAACATCAGTCGTAACGCTTGCGGCACGACGCCGCGTCACACCAGACTGAGGCGGCGCCGCAGATCAGCCCGTCAACCGGCTCTACTGACCTGTCCAGGGAGACGTCGCGATGAACCCCGAAGCTTTCTCCGACCTGGCACTGCCCGGCATTCTGTGCGCGACTTCCGGCCTGACCCGGTGCCGAGCCAGGTCCTCGACGCGATCACTTGAGCGATGCCCGTCAGGCCCCGAGCTGAGTCAGACACGGCCCTTCGCTGGTGGCGCTGGCACCGGTGAGCAGGCGGACCGCCTGCGCTCGGCCTACATCGCGAGTTCGATGCCACACTGCCCTTCCAGCACAAAGGGCTGGCGCCGCTGGCCCGCCTGGTCCTGAGCGGCAGGGCGCCCGCAGCGACTACCGCACCTGGGCGCCCTATCCCGCAGGCTGCTGCCTCCCAGGCTGTCGGCGGCCGGCTGTACGCGCACTGGGTATCGCGAGGACGACCGCGAGGCCCGCGACGCGACCGCCCGCCGCAACTGCGGGGCCTTCGGCGCACCGGTCATCGCTTCGTCCTTATCCACAAGGGCTTCAGCCCCTTCGCAGCGCGCTCGACGCCGGGATCATACTGCAGACCCTGTTCCTATCGGCCAAGGCCCGGCGTCGACTCCTGCCCCCTCGGGTCCCTGGCCACCTGGCGCCGCCCTTCGACGCCGAGTTCGAGCTCGAGCCGACTACCACCTCATCACGGGCTTCGCCCTGGGGTATACCCCACGCCCTTGATCAACGACTTCCGGGCTGAGCAGCGCCCCATGCCGCCTGAGGTGCCGACCCGCTGCGCTCCGGCCTGCGGCGGAGCGCCCTCAACGTACGCTTTGCATCGGCAGCGGCGTCGCTCAGTTCCAGGCAGCGCCAGCACGGCGCAGGACGGTGAGGCCCGCGCCGGTGGACCACGACCAACGCACGCCAGCCCGGCCGTCAGCTTTGCTGGGATCCGCGACGACGGAGCCTCGACACCCATGGCTCCGCCAGCTGGGCAGATCAGGAGGACGGTGAAGCCGGGCCTCGAGTGGGTCCGCGTCCTGATCCGATGCGGAGATGTCCGGAGCGAGACGCCGCCCTGGACGAAGTTCCAGGGCGACAGCCACCCGATCGCCAGCCACGGGCGCCGGTGGGCGGGTAGCGAGGCGCCCAGCAGGATGCCGCCTCCGTGCACGATCTTGCCACCGAGCCAAGACCGTCGCGCAGGCAGTTGCCCAGGTGAGCGGCGCCGAGAGAAACGCGCAGTGATGGCGGGCGCCCGCAGGTCCCCAGCCATCCCTCGATGATGCCGCAGCAGCGATCACCGACGAGGATCTCCTCGGTGTGAATCCTAGCGAGGACTCCGGCTCCCCAGACCAGCCGAGGATCCCGTCGCTCCAGCCGACATGCTCACCCACATGGTGGCCGAGCAGGGCCAGAACGAAACACGAGCGCACCATGAGCAGCGCCCCCATGGCGGGGCCGACCGAGAACTCGCGCGCAGCTGCCGCCCGACGCCCGCCGAGGCTCGATGACGCCTGCCGCAGTGGACGCACCAGCAGCGAGTACCCGAGCACGCCGGCGGTGCGCAGCGATAAGCCGCCGCAGATATCCGCGCGCAGACTCAACGCACCGTTGGCCGTAGAGACGCGCGAATCCGAGTCATCGCTGCGAGAATCACGGCGAACTGAGACGCCGAAAGACGGCTGCGACTCGAGTAGCTGGGGCCAGCCGATGGGCGCTCTCCGCCTTTCGCGGAGGGATGCGCCACTGCTGACGAGCCGGGACGAGCCGGTCCGGGAGGCGAGGTCAGGCTCCACTGTGATGGAAGCCGGAGAGGGAAGCCAGTGCTCATGACCCCAGTGGCTTTCCTGCCTGCCGGTAGCCGCACATCCCCGCCGGGAGGGAACCGGCTTGCAACCTGCGCTTCAGCACGCATCCGATACCGTGGCGTGATGAGGATTGATCACGTCGGATGCTGGCCACGCGTAGCGGCGCAGGATGAGGCGCTTGGTGGCGCGCGCGTCGATGGCAGGGCTCGGCGCGGGCGGTCGAGGAGCGCTTGCCCCTCAGGCCGACGACGGTACACCCATGGGAGTCGTGACGCACCTGGTCGCCGGCCCTCAGCCCGGCCACGGCCGCAGGCGGAATCCTCCGAACGGCTGCTGCGTTCGGCCGACGAGGTGCCTCTGCTGCACGGGGCCTCGAGGGCGGGCATGAGGCCCGCTGGCGGCCAGTCCTGGGCGGTCTCACGCGCCCAGCTTGCCCCGGCGACTTGGCACCTCCCCACAGGCGGGGCGAGAGTCATCGTCGTCGGGTCGCCGCCGGAGTAGGGCCCTGACCGAGAACCACCCCGAGCGCTGGCCCTCCCAGGCCAAGCCGCCCTCGCCCAGCTGCTCCCCAGCCGGTACCGCCGCCGCAGCTCTCCGTGGAGGTCAGGCGCTTCCAGTCGATGGTCTCGCCCGGGACGTCGTCAGGCGGGAGGCGGGCATGGCGTTGGCGGCGCCAGGCCGAGCGCAGCGGCGCGGGTGAGAGTAGAGGCGCTCGCGGGCCCGGGTGAGGGGCCACGTAGGCCAGGCGCGCTCCTCGGCGAGCTCGGTCTCCTCGGCCAGGGGCGGGCGTGGGGAAGGTGCCGTCCTCCATGCCGGTGACGAAGACGACCGGGAACTCAGGCCCTTGGCGGTGTGGACGGTCATGGGGTGATCTGCCTGTTCCTCGGCCCTCGGGCGTCCTCGTCCTCAGGTCGGCACTGGGCAGGGAGCTGGTCCGGAGTCCGCCCGAGCGAGACGCGTTCAGGAAGTCGGCCAGGGGTTGCCGTCGGGTTGGCGGCCTGAGTCGCTGGCCACAGGTGGAAGCTCGGCGAGGTTCTCCACGCGGGTGGCGTCCTGGGGGTCGTCGCTGGCGCGCAGCTCGGCGAGGCCAGCCCAGGGCGTCAGGGCGGGTCGGGACGTCGAGACGCCGTCGCCGGCGTGACGCCATGTGACCGCAGGGTGGTAGCAGCTCGTGGAACGCGCACCTGGTTGCGGGCGGGTGGTCAGGCCCTCGACCTCCGGGCGGCTCGCCGGACCTCGGCGGATGGACGGCTGCCGTCTGCGCTATCAGCGCCACGGCCCCGCCAGCTCATCGGCCCGCGGCCTCGCGCGGGCTCCGGCGGCGTCGGCGACGCCTGCGAAGAGACGGCGTAGCGGGCGGCGTGCTCGGCCAGGCGCCCTCGGCCTTGTCCCAGGCCGCGCTTGGGGACGTTGAGGATGCGCGCAGGTTGACGTCATCGTCAGGAGTTGTCGACGGCGCGCAGGTGGCGATAGCTCCTTGAGTCTCACGGCGGTCGTAGAAGCGTGTGCCGCCGATGACCTGTAGGACTGGCCGGCGCGCCAGGAGGGCCTTTCGAGAGACGGGACTGTACGTGCGTACTGCGATCGGACTGGGCGGTCGAGCCTCCTGGCTGATCCAGCAGGCCTCGTCGTACTCGAGGTCCGGCGACGCAGCCGGTGATGGGGCGCCGTCGCCGGCGGCGGTCCCTGGTTCTTCTCACGCCGGCCAGCTGTGGCGGGAGATGACGGCGTTGGCGGCCGAGAGGGATGTTCTGGGTGGGCGGTAGTTCTGCTCAAACGGGATGGTGCGCGCCGATCGATAGTCCTCCTCGAACTCCTCGATGTTGCGGATGGTGGCGCCGCGGAAGGCGTAGATGGACTGGTCAGGGTCGCCGACGACGGTAGAGCTCGCCCGGCGGGGCCGACTCCCGCGCGAGGTGCCGGGGCCGCCGACGAGCTCGCGCACGAGGACGTACTGGGCGTGGTTGGTGTCCTGGTACTCGTCGACCAGGATGTGGCGGAAGCAGCGCCGGTACATCTACGGCCACGGCCGGCCGGGTCTGGAGCAGGGGCGACGGTGCGCAGTGATGTCGTCGAAGTCAGGGCGTTGGCGGCGCTCGGGCGCTCGGCGTGGCGCACGGTAGACCTCGGCGAGATTGCGCTCGAGGGGTTGGAGGTGACCGCGCGCTCGGCGAACTGGGCCGGGGTGATGAGCTCGTTCTTCGAGGTCGGAGATGCGGTGGGCGAAGGTCTTGAATTGAAACGCTTGGGGTCGATGCCCAGCTCGCGCACGATGAGGGTGATGGGGCGGGTGGAGTCGGCGGCGTCGTAGATGGAGAGGTGGGCGCAGGCCGGCGGCCTCGTGCTCGCGGCGCAGGATGCGCGCAGGCGGGTGGAAGGTGGAGACCCGTGCATCGCCTGCTGGGGCCTGCAGGGGCAGTGACGCGCCCTTTCGCGCATCTCGCGGCGGCCTTGTTGGTGAAGGTGATGGCCAGGATCTCGCCGGGCGGCGCACGGCCGGTGGCGATGAGGTGGGCGATGCGGTGGGTCAGGACCCGGGTCTTGCCCGATCCGGCCCCGGCGATGATGAGCAGCGGCGCGCGCCGGCGTGGGTGACAGCGAGCCTCCTGGGCAGGGGTTGAGGCCGAGAGCAGCTCGGCCGGGGTCTGAACCATCACCCCCAGGCGGAGCCGGAGACGTAGCCCGACGGCGCGGCGCCGTCGGCTCGAGCCCGCGCCGCGGCATTGGCCTGGGCCCGGGCGACCAGGGCGGAGACCTCGTCCTGACGCTCCCTCCCAGGTAGCTGCGGCGAGCCTCGTCCTCGGGGGCAGGGCGTCCTCGGGGCTGATCCTCCTCCGGCGCCTCGACGTCGGCCAGGAGTCGTCGTCGAAGGGCGCCGGTGGGCACGAGGCGGGCAGCGCGCGGCCTCGGGCGGCGTGGCCACCGCTGGAGCCGGGCATGGGCGGGGCACCGAAGAGGGAGTTTCATCGCGTTCATCGTGGGGCCAAACAAGCCTGGGCGGGGCGCCGACACGTTCCAGTTCTTCTCCACCCCCAACTGACAGTGACAGCATACTGTCGATGTTGACAGCATGCTATCAATAAATGGCAGACCAAGCTGAGAGGGCGAGATGCGGACCTAGCCCTGTCGCGACTGAGACCATGGCGGACTGGGAGTATTCCTCCCTCACCTCAGATCGCGAGCGCGGAGCACCTCAAGCCGGACGCGCTTCCGAGCTGCTGCTCGTGGGCGACAGGCTGGAGCCAGTGCGCACGCTCGGGAACTGCCGCTGGCGCCAGGCGGACCTCGCACGCGCTGGATGCACTGGCCGACGATGGCTCGCTCCGCGGCCCTGGTCATCCCTGGAGGAGGACCACTACGCGGCCGGGCACGAGGAAGCTCATCGAGAGCGGTCCGGCCATCTCGTGGATAAAGCCGAGATTTCCGGTGGCGGCGATCTGCGGTGCCACGCTTCTACTGGCCAGCGGCGGTTTCCTGGACGAGCGCCGCCACCTCGAATGCCGCCTCGTGCCTGGAGGCCAGCGGATACCGAGGGGGTGCGCACTACGAGGAGGCCCCAGTGAGTCACCGACCAGGGGCGTCACCACGGCCTCACAGGCATTCATGCGGTCCCCTTCACCGCGGAGGTCATGCGGATCACGGGCTTGTGCCCGATGCGATGGTCGACTCCTGGGAACGAGGTCTTCTCAACGGCAGGAGAAGGACTACATGGCCTGATGGAGGCGACCAGTTGCCTGGCAGAACGCCTGACGCCTCACGCCTGGTCCTTCCGTCTTCGCCCTCAACAGGGGCTCCTGGAGGCAGCTGCGGTGATCACGGCCCACATAGGCGGCTGCGCGGTGGCGGGTGCTGGGCGCCGTCCTGGAGGAACCGCTGCCGGTTGCCGAAGGATCGCGCGTCGGGTCGGACTGACGCGGCAGAGCGTGCGGCGGGTGACCGACATGATGTCGTCGCGCGGGACTGGGCGCACTGGCAGCCAATCGGGCGGCGCGGTCAGAACCTGCTCGTCCTGGCCGGCAGAGGACGGCGAGCGATCGCGCGCACTCACCGCGGAGCAACGCGCCTGGGCCGACACCGTCGCGCAGGAGATCGGAGAGAGGACTGAGGGCCCTGGGGACACTGATCAGCAGGCTTACCGCGCATCACGCCGCTACCGGCAAGCCGCCGGAGAGGCCCTCGCCTTAAGCGAAACCATCCCCAGCCGCGCCGGACGCCGGGCGAGCCCCCTGAGAGCCGCACGATGTCCAAATCTGCAACAACGGTCGAGTTCAGTTCTTTCCGTTAGAAGAAGACCGCGAAACTCATGCGCTTGCTCCGCCGAGACGAGACCGGCAGGGCAGCGCTGTTGCAGATTTTCGACGACCAGACGAGTTCGAACGGGCAGATACGGACGACGTCCACGGCCCTGTCGAGCCGCTCAGGATGCCGGTCTGAAACGACTATCGAGTAACAGGGCGACGATTCGTGGCGCACTTCCGCTTCATGCGCTCCCTGCGACACGACTGCGCATAAACGCCCCGTTCACCCCTGACGGCCATCTTCTGCGGGTTCCTGGACTCCGCATCGCTCACGGCTCCACGATAGAAGTGTGCTCGAGGACGGTCCTGAGTGAGCAGCGCACGCTCTGGCGATCGGCGGGCGGCAGCGCCGCCACCATTCCACTGACGGATGCGTCGACCTCATCGTCCGCAGCGAGCAGGTGCTCCTGTGCGGCCCGCAGACCCCTATCATCCACGCTCCGCCGACGACGTTGGCACCACCGTCGGTTTGAGGCTGGAAGCGGGACCGCTCGCAGGATCCTGCCCGTCGCACTCAGCGAGCTGAGGACCAGTGAGTGGGCTGCGCACTGCGTTGGGTTCCGGAGGCGGCGGTCCTGTACGACCTGATGATGCGAGCGAGCATCGACCCCCACCCGACCTCGTGCTCTCTCAGCTGCTTGTTGACCAGGCGGAGCCGTGGGTGGCGATGGCGCGCCGACGCCCGGACTCGGCCTGCACGAGGCCACCGGACTCTGGACTGGTCGGAGCGCACCTGCGCAGACAGATGCTGGAGGCCTTCGGCTGCGGGTACCTCCCACTCTGGCGCAGTTGAGCGGTATTCCGAGCACGCTCGCTCCTCCGGCGGGGACTTTCGCCAGCCCACGTCCAGCGACTTCGGGTTATGCGGATCAGCCGCATCTGACCCGCAGTTCGTGCGCAGTTGAGGGCGACGCCGGCTCAGTTCTCCAAAGGCCGCGAAAGAGGGTCGACGCTGTGCCGTCGGGATTCGAGCACCGTGGCAGTAGCGCTGCCCCCAGAGGCATCCACGGCTCGGTGCGACCTTCGTATCCTGCTCCGATGAGCCTGGCGTAGGTGGCATCCACAGCACTCACTGTCCCTGGTCAAAGCCAGGGCGATGCGGTGAAACCTCCCGAGGGCAACTCGTAACCAGGGTCGAGGCTACGAATGAGGTCGATGGTGTCCCACGCCGAGAACAGTGCCGTCTTCGAGACTGGTATCGACATGTCGGCTCGTCGCTCCCTTTCAGGAACGGCGCGCTCCAAAGCAGACGGTAGAAAGTGAGTGAGGCGGACATATTGCGGGTCACGATGCCGATGAGATCCGAGTCGTAGTGCCATAGCGACACCGTATGCCGCCTACGACATCCGTCTTGAACAGAACGGCCACGTCAGCGGGACTCCCTGACACGCCTGATCGGTCGCATCACGCTCGAACTGCGGCGTCAGCTCACCGAGTGCGGCAGAGCATCACGCAGCCGAATCAAGTACCCGCCGCGGTCGGCTCAGGTGAGCCTTCGGCGCCGTCACTCAGGTCGCTTAGCGTCGGGTCCTGCATCACCTGAAATGCATCCTATATGTGAGCATAGGACTCAGGCCGCATGACATCCTCAGCACCCCTCAGCACCGAGGACTTGAAGTAAGGAATCTTGACCAGACTCTGCAACGACGGTCAATCTTCCTGCCGAAGATCCTCGTCAACTCATCCTGCAGACCGAGAAGAAATCAGCAAATCGATCATTACGGCCCGCTGAAATCAACAAGAAGATCAATGCTCGCTGGTATGGGGATCGAAATGATCGGTAAGTACCGACCCGAAAACGACCGCAATCGAGCAACACCGAGACCGGGGCGCATGCCTCCGCCAGCGCCTTGGTATCGATCGTCGCCCTATACCGCCACAGAACTGATTCTCTCAGAACCGCAGAACTGTGACCAGAGTATCCAGCACGCCGACTAGCAGAGGCGGCATGCAACCAGCACTGCGTCGCTCCCGACGGCGGGCGTTTACCGCACACCGCGCGCGCAGGTAGCGGTCGCGGCCGGTGAGGGTCCTGGCCGGTCTCGGCCGCTTGAACCCGGCCCCGGCGAGCGCGTAGCACTCAGCAGCGACCCTGCTCGTGGTCGTGCTCCTGACGAGCACCCCGCCGGTGCCGGCAAGCGCGACCGAGCGCACGAGAACATCGATTGGAATATCCAGCCCGTCGGGTCCCCGCCGTAGAGGGCCACGGTGGGCTCATGCTGGGAGGTCTCGGTATCCTCCGGCGCCAGCCGGAACGGCTAGGAGCGGGTTGGAGACGACGACGTCGACCTGCCCGTTGGGGTCGTGGAGGACCAGCGGGTCGGTGGCGTCGGCGTGGATCACCTCGACGCGTCCGGGGACCAGCCGCTCGCAGTTCTCGCAGGGCCGGAGCCCCGGCAGTCTCGCTGATCTCGACGGCGACCACCCTGGCGCCAGGCGACCTGCCCTTGGCGACGCAGGCGGCGATCGCACCCGGCCGGTGCACAGGTCGGCGGTCAGGACCACTCCCCGCCATTGGCCATGACCTCGCGGGCGGCCTCAATGGCGGCTCCGGCCACCACCTCGGTCTCCGGGCGCACGATGAACACGCCGGGACGGCTGATGAGGCTCGGCGCCCGCAGCCACTGCGACCGATGATGTGCTGGAGGGCTCACGGCACTCTCGGCGCAGCACCAGCGCGTCATAAGCGGCCAGGAAGTCTCCGTCGCGCCGTCGGCCAGCAGCAGTGCCCGCCCCAGCAGGTGCTCGGCCAGGATCCGGGCATCGACCTGGGGACTGGTCACGCCGGCCGCAGCAAGCCGCCCAGCCGCCTGGCGCACCAGCGCCCGCAGCCCGTAGCGGTCCACCGCGCCCGCCGGCGCACCGCCGCACAACTCAGGAGCCACTGCCCTCACCCACCTGGGATAATCGTTCCAGCCTCGTCCATGGCGATGGCCGAGGCGATCACCGGGCCGAGGTCACCGTCAGAACGGCATCGGGTTGTGAGGCCTTGAAGCCGGTGCGGTGGTCGGCGATCCGGTTCTCAGGGAAATTGTAGGTGCGGATTCGCTCGGGGCGGTCCACAGTGCGCACCTGACTGCGACGAGCCTGCGCGGCCTCGGCGGCGGCGGCCGCCGCACGCTTCGACCAGGAGCCGGGCCCGCAGGACCCGCATGGCCGCCTCGCTTGTTCTGCAGCTGGGACTTCTCGTTCTGCATGGGCACGACGATCCCGGTGGGCGGTGGGTGATGCGAACAGCCGAGTCGGTGGTGTTGACGCTCTGGGCCGCCCGGGCCCGAGGAGCGGAAGACGTCGATGCGCAGGTCGGCGGCGTCGATCTGGAGCTCGCCAGGGTCGTCGGCCTCCGGCACGACGAGGACGCCGGCCGCGGAGGTGTGGATACGCCCTGGGACTCGGTGACCGGGACGCGCTGGACGCGGTGGACGCCGCCCTCGTACTTCAGGTGCGCCCACACCCCGTCCTGGGGCTCCACCGGTCCGCGGGTCTTGACGGCCAGCCGCACGTCCTTGTAGCCGCCCAGGTCGGGTCGGTGGCATCGAGGACCTCGATGCCCACCCTGACGCTCGGCGTAGCGGGAGTACATGCGAGCCAGGTCGGAGGCGAACAGCGCCGACTCCTCACCGCCCTCACCCGCCTTGACCTCGATGATGACGTCCCGGGCGTCGTCGGGGGTCCCAGGGCACGAGGACCTCGCGCAGGTGCTCACCGGCCTCAGTCGCAGCGGCCTCGAGCGCCGGGACCTCGGCGGCGAAGTCCTCATCCTCCGCAGCCAGCTCGCGGGCATCGGCCAGGTCGGCGCTGGCCGACTGCCAGGCTCAGTGAGCGGACACGGCTCTCGCCCAGCTCGGCGTGGCGAGCGCCCCAGCCGACGCACGTGGCGCCGGGGTCGGCGGCCGCAGGCCCGGCCATCTCGGCCTCGATGTCCGCGTACTCGGCCAGGAGCTCTGCGGCGGAGAAGTCCTCACTCATGGACTCGGGTTCCTTCACGGGCTGGGAGTCGTGCTGACGGGCGCTTGCGGCACTCGTGCGATATGCAAACGACGCCGACGGCGGCTCTGAGAGCCGGCCGCCGGCGTCGTGAGACGCATACTCTGCTGCGCTTGCCGTACCGGGCCTCGAAGCGGGCAACGCGGCCACCAGTGTCGAGGATCTTCTGCTTGCCGGTGTAGAAGGGGTGGCAGGCCGAGCACGTCCACGCGGATCTCACCGGAGGTGACGGTGGAGCGGGTCTCGAAGGTGTTGCCACAGGTGCACGTGACCGTGGTGGCCACGTGGTCGGGGTGGATGCCTGCTTCGCAGGTTTCTCCTTAAGCGTCAGAGGGTCCCGGGTCCCACGCGGGAGCGCGGGTGAACCGGAGGCCAGCAGCAGATCTTGCCACCGCCCGGAAGGCCCGCGCAAGCGGGCTGAGCCTCGTGATAACGGGCACCTGCCCGGGTCGGCTGAGGCCCGATTGGTCCCGACGGCCCTGGAGCCGTTACTCGTCCTCGCCGTCGGCCAGCGAGGTGCCGGCCAGGGGTGGTCTTGGACAGGACCATGAGGAACTCGGCGTTGGACTGGGTGTCCTTAGAGCTTGGAGAGCACCAGCTCGAGGGCCTGCTGCTGCTCGAGCCCGGCGAAGAGCCGGCGCAGGCGCCACATGATCTTGAGCTGGGCGGGGTCGATGAGCGAGCTCCTCGCGGCGGGTGCCGGAGGCCGCCACGTCCACGGCCGGGAAGATGCGCTTGTCGGCGAGCTGGCGCGACAGCCGCAGCTCCATGTTTCCAGTGCCCTTGAACTCCTCGAGATGACCTCGTCCATCTTGGAGCCGGTTCCACCAGGGGCCGTGGCCAGGATGATCAGGCTTCCCTGCCGTTCTCTGCGTTGCGGGCGCCCACGCTCCGGGTAGAGGCGGCGCTGGCCACACCGCCAGAGAGAGCCGCGGGTTGCCGGCCAGCCGCACGTAGACGGCGCCCAGATGCGTCCGCACGGCCAGCCGGCCACGAGCGGAGCTCCGGGCCGCTCGGGCGTCGAGGTGGAGGCGATGACCTCGCCCTTGACCGTGCGCTGCATGTCGGTGACCTCCTCGGGGCGCTCGTCGACGAGCACGACCATGAGGTGGGCCTCGGGGTTGTTGACACTGATGGCGTTGGCGATCTGCTGCAGGACGATCGTCTTACCCGCCTGGGAGGAGACGATGAGCCCGCGCTGCCCTTGCCGATGGGCGAGACCAGGTCGATGATCGCGGGGTGACGGCCTGGCGTGGTCTCCAGTCGCAGCTGCTCCTGGGGGTAGAGGGGTGAGCGTGGCGAACTCAGGCCGGCGCTTGGGCGCTCGGCGTCCATGCCGTTGACGGTCTCGACGCTGACCATGGGGTTGTACTTGACCCGGCCGGCCCGGTTCTGACGGCGGTTGTTGCGCCCGCCCTGGTGGGGCGTGGAGGACTCTCCGCCCTCGCGGACCCAGCCGGTCACGGCGTCGCCGGCACGCAGCCCGTTGTCCTTGATGAGCTGGTTGGAGACGTAGACGTCCTTGGGACCGGGCAGGTAGCCGAGGTGCGCAGGTAGGCGTGCTGGTTGTCGGTGACGTCCAGGATGCGGCCACCGGCGAGGACCTCGTCCTCGCGCGGCTGGTTGCGGTTGCCAGCCCCGAGCCGCCGTCTCGGCCCTCACGGCCGGGTCTCGGTCATCGCGGTCGAGCGGTCGCGTCCGCGCTTGCGACCTCGACGGCGGCGCCCACCGCGCTCGTCGTCGTAGCCGTCGGACTCGTCGTTGCCGTCACGGCCCCGGCGCGAGCGCCCTGGGACTCGACGACGGAGGTCCCGGTGGCGTCGGCCAGGTCGCGCATGAGGGCGGCCTTGGCGTCGGCGTGGTCCTCGGGCGAGTCGGTGTGAGGCTCGCGTGACGAGCGCTCCTGCTTCTCGGGGGCGCCGGCGGAGGCCTGGGCACGGCGGCGGCCACGGCGACCCTGATCGCGCGAGGAGCGCTCACCTCGCTCCGAGCGGCCGTGAGAGTCGCGGTCGTCGCCGCCCTCAGCCGATTCGGAGCGCTCGGCTCGCTCGCGCCACCGGCTGCGAGCGGGACGCTCCTCATCTTGACTGGAGCTGTTACCCGAGTCGTTACCGGAGGAGCCGGACCGATCAGGCAGGTCGATGCCCAGATCGAGGGATGGTGCGGACTGGCGCTCCTCGGGAGCGCCGGAGGCCGCGCTAGCCCGACGACGGCGCGAGCGCCCTGAGCCGGCGGCCTGGGACGGCTCAGGCGAGGACTCACCGGTTGAAGAGTTGGAGGAAGAGGAGTCGGCGCCGTCGTTCACCCCGGCATCGGGCGAGCTCTTCGACGCGCTGTGGGATTCGGGAGCAGATTCTTCTGAGGAGCCACGCGCCTGGCGGATAGCGGCGACGAGCTCACTCTTTCGCATGCGGGAGGTGCCCTTGAGGCCCATGGAGCCGGCAAGCGACTGGAGCTCGGCCAGACGCATGGTGGAAAGCGAGGGCTGGGCGCTGGAGGTCTCGGTCACGAGTGTCCTAACGGTGTGATGACGCTCCGCGGAGGAGACGTTCAACTGGGGAGACCCCCGGATTCATTCACGGGGAGGGTCATGTCACTGCCGGTTCCTACTGAGGCCTGAGCCTCAGGTCCGGGGCTGGTGCGGTCAGCGGCGTGGTGCGATCCGCGCGGCCAACGGCCTCAGCGACAGCAGCCCCTTCGCGCAGTGCCTAACGAAGTACCGGTGAGCAACGCCGGGGATGCCACCGTTATTCCACCCAGGACGTCTCTCGCCGCCACCCCAGCACCGGTGGGGCCGACCGCGCGTACAGCCGACCCCACCGGAATGATTGATCGGGCACGCCGAGGCGGCTCTCGTCCTCCAGCGGTCCTCGAGCTCAGCGGCTTCAGCGACGCCTGCGAGAAGCGCACCCATGGGCGTGAAGTCGGCCAACGGGTCGACCGGCGCCTGGCGCGGAAGCGCTCCATGAGCGTGGCCAGCTCCCGCCCCGCCCGGGCCACGCGCTGACTCAAAGGAGCCCCGGGCCTCTCGGAGGATGACTGCGTCTGCCGGGCCGCACCGAAGTCCTCACTGGCTGCGAAGACCGCAGTCTGTGTCGGCAGGGCCTTCATGTAGGCGGCGAGGGGCCGCAGCGCCATCTCGGTGACGAGGCTGTGCCGCGCCGTGCCGGCCGTCGCCCCCAGCAGGACCGGGACGCCCTCGAGCGTGCCGGCCGGCATCACGTCCATGGCGGACTTGAACAGTCCGGAGTACGGGGCCTGGAAGACCGGGCTGACCAGGATGACGCCAGTCGCCGGCGGCCGGGGCGTCGATCACCTCTGCGGGTCGGCTGGCAACGGTCCGCCCACACTGGCCAGGGGCGATGTCGTGACCAGGGGCCTGAGCCCGGATGACCTCGATGCTGGCCAGGCGGGAGTCGGCCTCCAGGGCCTTGCGGGCCGACTCGGCCAGACGCTCGGCGAGCATCTGGGAGGTCGAGGGCTCCGAGACCCCGGCGTGCAGAGCCACGATCCGGCTCAGACGCCCCATCTGGGTATTGGCGTAGGCGTCATGGGTCAGCGATCACGGCCAGGACAGGTGCCCCCGGAAGCGCGACGAGCACAGTCGCGTCAGCAGTCATGTCGTCCATCTCCTGCTTGTCGCTCGTCGTGGCGAAGGTTTCGGGCCATCTCTAGACCTCACCTTCCGGCCCGTGAGCGGGTCGAACTCGTTGGACATGGAGAAGGGCCTCGGCCGGGGGCTCGGTACCCTCCAGCAGGGGCCCGGTGGCGCGGGTGGAGCGGTGCGTCCGGAACGCGCTTGGGCTTTGGTGGGCTCCAACTCGGCGCGCAGTGCCGGGACGATCTCGGAGCCCAGGTACTCGATCTGTTTGCGATCTCCTCGTGCGGGACGCCCAGGTCCACGTTGAAGGCCTGACGCTGGTAGTCGCCGATCGCGTCCCGGTAGGTCGGGTACTTCTCCACGATCTGCTCCGGGCGTGCCGACGGCGAGAGGCGTGTGCTGCGTCATCTCCTCCAGAGCCGCACCCTGGTAGACGTAGGTGTTACGGAAGTAGGGGGTGTAGCGCTCGATGGCCTCGGCCTCGCTCCTGGCGGCAGGACATCTGTCCGCCCAGGCCCACGATCGCCTGCTCGGGCTCGCCATGGCCGTGAAGGCGAAGCGCTCGCAGTGAGGTCGACCATCTTCTTGACGTGGTCGATGGGCCCAAAAAGATGTTGCTGTGCAGGGTAGCCGTCTCCGTAATAAGCAGCCTGCTCGGCGATCTGGGGCGAGCGGATGGAGGCGTGCCACACGAAGGGCGGGACGCCGTCGAGCGAGGCGGGGCATGGGGTGAAGTCCTGCAGCGCGGTGCGGAACTCGCCCTCCCAGTCCACGTTGGTCTCACGCCACAGGCGGCGCAGCAGGTCGTAGTTCTCCACCGCGAGCGAGATGCCCTTGCGGATGTCCCTGCCGAACCAGGGGTAGACCGGTCCGGTGTTGCCGCGCCCCATCATGAGGTCGACGCGTCCGTCGGAGAGGTGCTGGAGGTGGGCGTACTCCTCAGCCAGACGCACCGGGTCGTTGGTGGTGATGAGGGTGGTCGCGGTGGTCAGGAGCGGCTTGTCCGTGCGTGCGGCGATGTTGGCCAGCAGGGGTCGGGGGCGACGACGGCGCGAAGGGCGGGTTGTGGTGCTCCCCGGTGGCGAAGAGTCTAGGCCCGCCTGCTCAGCCAGGACCGCCATCTCAACAGTGTTCTTGATGCGCTGGTGCTCACTGGGGGCTTGCCGGTGGCCGGGTCGTAGTGATGTCTCCAACCGTGAAGATTCCGAACTGCATGCGACGTCCTCGCTGTTCCTGCACTGGTTCTACGTGATCTCTTGTGTACTGATGGAACCGGAGACATCTATAGTTTATTTCTCAACTACATGAGTGTGACGCGCTTCCACGACGAGGCTCGACGCCGCTGCCCCGCCCAGGCTCGAGGCGGACACGATCGCAGGCGCCCTCGGACTCGGGGACGCCCGCGATCAAGAAAAGCGGAAGAAGACGCCGTTCGCGCGGATCAGGAGGTCAGCACCGCCCCGCGAGTGTCAATACCGGGGCTGAGCACGCTCCAACCGTGGTTCTCCAGGGCGAAGCGGGTCTGCTCCGCCAGGGTGGACAGGACGAGCACCGTGGGCCCCGCCCCGGAGATGACGGCGGGATAGCCCTGCTCGCGCAGGGAGTCCATGACCGCCATCAGGGCGGGCAGGACCCCGCGCCGGTACTCCTGGTGGAGCCGGTCCTCGGTGCCGGCCATGAGCAGGTCGGGGCGCCCGGCGAGCGCCAGCATGAGCACGGCCGCCCGGGAGGTGTTGAACAGGGCGTCCTCGCGCGGCACTGAGACGGGCAGGACCTGGCGGGCCTCCTTGGTGGACAGGCGGGTGGTCGACGGCGGGATGAGCAGGCTCACCCCGAGCGAGGCGTCCACGGGCATGGGCGCCATGCGCGGGTGTCCGCCGCGCTCGACCCAGGCGACGGTCGCCCCTCCGAAGACCGCGGGGGCGACGTTGTCGGGGTGCCCCTCGAAGTCGGTGGCCAGGGAGAAGATGCGGTCATCGCTGAGGGCCTCGGGCTCGGAGATGAGGCCACGCGCCAGCATGAGCCCAGCCACCGCCGCGCTGGCGGAGGATCCCATGCCCCCGCCGTGGGGGATTCGGTTGACGCAGCGCATCTCGAAACCGGCCTGCGGGGCACCGACGGCGTCCAGGCCGGCCCTCAGCGCCCGTACAACGAGGTTGTCATCGTCAGTGGGCACGGTATCGGCGCCGACACCCTCGACGATGACGCGGGTGGTACCGGTGATCGGGCGCACCGAGACCTCGTCGTAGTAGCGGAAGGCCATGCCGAAGGAGTCGAAGCCCGGCCCCATGTTCGCCGTCGTTGCCGGGACGCGGACGGCGGCGCGCTCATAGACGATCCGCATGTCACTCGCCCTCGACGCGTTGGATGGAGACGACCTCGGCAACCCGGTCCGAGGATCGCAGCCCCTCGACGGCGGCGTCGAGGTGGAAGACGGGCGCCGGGTGGGTCACGAAGGTGACGACAGCCTGGTCCTCGCTGCCGTCGGCGGTGACGTAGGCGCTCTGGCGCACCGAGTTGATGGAGACCCCGTTCTCGGCGAAGACGGAGGCCATAGCGGCCAGGGAGCCGACGGCGTCGTCGGCGCGCAGCTGGATCTGGTAGCGGGTGACGGCCGCCTCGGGGCCGAGGACCGGCAGGTGGGCGTAGGAGGACTCGCGAGGGGCCTGGCCACCGTGGACCCGGTGGGCGGCGGCGGCGACGACGTCGGACAGGACCGCGGAGGCGGTCAGGGCTCCCCGGCCCCTGTCCGTAGAACATGAGGCGCCCAGCGCCTCGCCCTCGACGAGGACGGCGTTGTAGGCGCCGTGGACGCTGAGCCAGCGGGTGGTCGTTGGGCACGAGGGCGGGGTGGACGCGCACGGAGACGCCGTGGGCGTGCTCGTCCTCGCGGCGCTGGGCGATGGCGAGCAACTTGAGCTCACAGCCCGAGGCGTGGGCCTCGCGGATGTCGTCGGCGGGTGATCGCGCGGATGCCCTCGACAGAGACGTCGTCGAGACCCACGCGGGTGTGGAAGGCCAGTGAGGGCGATGATGGCGGCCTTGGCGGCAGCGTCCAGGCCGTCGACGTCGGCGGTGGGGTCGGCCTCGGCGTAGCCGAGCTCCTGGGCAGTGGCGGGGCGGTCTCGAAGGACAGACCCTTGGTGCTCATCTCGTCGAGGATGTAGTTCGTGGTGCCGTTGACGATGCCGAGCACGCTGGTGACGCGATCGCCGGCCATCGACTCGCGCAGCGCGTAGACGACCGGGATGGCGCCGGCGACGGCGGCCTCGTAGTGAAGTCGGTGCCGGCGGCGGCCGCGGCCGCATAGAGCCTCAGGACCGTGGGCGGCGATGAGGGGCCTTGTTGCCGGTGATGACGCTCGCACCGGACTTGAAGGCGGCCAGGATGAGGTGCGGGCCGGCTCAATGCCTCCCGATGAGCTCGATGACCAGGTCGTTCCCGGTGGCGACGGCGGTGACGTCGTCGGTGAGAAAGGTCCCGGCGGACCGCGGTGTCCCGCGAGCGATTGACGTCGCGCACGGCGACGCCCGTGACCTCCAGGCGCGCACCGGAGCGGGCGGCGAAGTCATCGGCCTGCTCGATAAGCAGACGGATCACCTGGCTGCCGACGGTCCCGGCGCCGAGGACGCCGACGGTGAGGTGCGCTGGGCGGGTGAGAGCTCCCTGAGCCACGGAATGACCACCTTGCTGTGTTGCGTACTGCTGCTGTGTTGCGTGCCGCGTGCGGACACGTCGACTTCCTGAGGGCGATGGGGACGGGTACGGCTGGGTCACCCGACCGGCTGCCGGTCTGAGCCGACCATCGCTGCGGGCCAGCATAAGGGTCATAGACCTCAGCGCGCGTGCGCGTCCGTCAGCGGGAACACGGCCCAGGGTTCTCAGCGACGCCAGATGATCTGCTTGAGCAACCGGCCGATCACCCGGCTCAGGCCCATGGACATCGGAACCGCGGCGTCGTCGGAGCGGTGCCAGGCCGGGGGCGGCTGCTCCAGTGAGGAGACGAAGGAGGTCAGTGAGGAGGGTGAGGACGATGTGGCTGCGCTCATGCCTCAAGGTTAGGAACCGGCGCGCCCACGTGGTGACCCCCAAGAGAATGATTGATGGGGAGGGGTACTCATCCCTCCGGGCTGAGATATCCCTGTTGACATCTCCTGCTTGCAGCAGGCACTCGGTGGCAGGGCGGATGACCTCTCGGATGGGACGACACCTGGGAACGCCAGTGGCCCCGTCCCGGCTGAACCGGGACGGGGCCACTGGGCTCTTGTGATGGAGCGTTCAGGGCTCGAGAAGCGGTGACCCGCACTCAGGAGGCCTTGCGACGGCGAGCCATCAGCAGGGGCACCGCCACCCACGCCGGCACCGGCGAGCAGCAGGAGCGCGACGGCGTTAGCACCGGTGTGCGCCAGCGGCGGGTTGCCAGTGGGCTTCTTCGGGGTGCTGGTCGGCGTCTTCGGGGTGGAGGTGGCCGGCGGGGCCGCAGGCGGAGCCACGGTGGCCGGGGGTTCGACGCCGTCGGCGGCTGCTGCGTGGTCGTCGGAGGCGCGGGCGGAGCCACGGTGGCCGGGGGATTCGAGGCCGTCGGCGGCCGCTGCGTGGTCGTCGGAGGCGCGGTGGCCGGCAGAGTCGTGGTGGTGGTCGTCGTGTTGGTCAGCGAGACCTTGACGAGCTCCTGGTCGCGGATGGTGAAGGTGTTGGTGTTCTCGCCATCCACAGTGAAGACCGGCTTGCCCCAGCTGAAGCCGGAAGCGGCGGGCTGCGCCTTGAGGTGTCCTCGCTCAGCGTGATCTTGGTGCCCACCGGGAAGGTGCCGTCGAAGGCAACCGGCTCACCCGGCTTGACCGTGACGGAGGCGGTGCCGGTGCGGCCCTCGCCGCTGGCCTTCTGACCCTCGGGAGCCTTCCAGTCCGGGTAGGAGCTGGCGGCGGCCGGCAGCTCGTAGGCGACGTCGACGACGAAGGAGGAGCCTGCGGCCTGAGCAGCGGCCTCACCCTCGACGACCTTGGTCACGCTGAAGCCGCCGAAGCCGGGCTCCATCTGGACCGAGATGTCGAAGTACTGGACGTAGGACTGCTGCTGGGTGCTGGTCAGGTCCGTGCCCTGGAGGTTGACGGTGTTCTCGTAAGCGGCTCCCCGGGTGGCCGCGACGGCGTTACCGTTGGCGTCCACGAAGGAGACCGGGTACTCCAGGGTGAAGTTGGTGCCGTTCTTGAACGGACCAGTCACCTCGTAGGTAGCGGTGCGGCCGTCCTGGGAGTAGCTGGCCTTGACGTCGAAGTCACCGTACTCGCTGCTGGAGTCCTGGCCGGCGGCGTTGGTCACCAGGACGGTGGAGCCATCCGCAGGGCGAACGTTGAGGATCGTACGAGTGGCGTCAGCCTGGTTGAAGCTCATGCCCTCACTGAGGGTGTCGGTGAAGACAATGGTCTGACGGGAACCGTCGAAGGTCTTGCCGAGCTTGCCACCAGTGGTCTGGTTGGTCCCGAAGTTCACACCCCAGGTCAGCTCCTTGTAGTTGTTGTAGAAGCTGGAGGCCCACTTGGTGAGCTCCCAGTCGCTCTGCTCAGGGGCCGCCGATGCCGCCGCCACCGGGCAGGACAACAGCGGTGGTCACGCCGTTGGCAGTGAGGTTGACGGACTGCTCATCGGTGGTCTTGGCAACCGCCACCAGGGCGGAGCCGCTGCCCTTGAAGTTGTGGAAGCCAGCGGCCTTGAACTCGTCAACCTTGGAGTTGAAGGTGCAGGTGACCTCCTTGGCGGTCAGGGTGCAGCTGCCGACCTCGACGTTCTGACCGTTGTACTCGACGGTCATCGGGTGGGTGTCACTGTTCTGCAGGTTGCTGAAGTAATCACCCAGACCGATGGTGAAGGAGTCGCCCGACTTGAGGTTGGCGTCGACGCCGCTCCAGTCGAAGCTCAGGCGAGCGAGGTCGTAGATGCTGAGCTTTCCATCGTGCTCAACATTGTTACCGTCCACACGTGTCAGAGACAGGTTGGAAACGTTGACGCTCTTGTTCTCGTCTGCGCTCGCCTGGGGCGAGAGCTGAGACATGATCGCCACAAGGAAGAGAGCAAGGATGGCGACGAGTCCCCTCACCGCCCCTCGCGAGAGGGCGGGCCGAGAGGCTGCGCCCACGGACAATGTGTTCATGAGATCTCCGGATTCCTGGCAGATGACAGGTCTGCCTCGTGAACCATCATGGGGCGCTCCCACCATCCGTTCAGGCGACAGGAAGGCGGTCCCGTGATGACCAAGGCCACTGTGTCACAAACCGACTGTTTGGGAGTAGCGAACACACAAAACACGCACTAGGGTCACAATCTCAACACAACTGTGATCCAGGTTTCAAACAACTGATCACGCTGACAGTTGTAGGAAACACACAATGAATTATGTGCTGAACCTGTGATGGCACTGTGCCTCTATCAAAGCGGACCGCATTGTGGTTGTTCCAGTCCTCCAAACAGACGTTCTTCAGGTTCTGCTGAGACACGGTTCCCACTCAGAGCTCTCCCAGATCAGCGCGCTTCTGGTTCAGGCGTTTGAGGTTCCTCAGAGGCTGACACGTCCCGCTGAGCCTGCAGGGGTTCCCAGCATTTTCTCCAGCATCCGCCGGATCTGCAGCGACTGCTGGTAGGCAACCTGCGCTGATCCCACCATCCTGCGCCTCCGACACTTGTCCCATGTTCTCCCGTGGCGAGCGACAGATCGCCGAGACTCAGTGTCTCAGCATCTTCCAGCTCCAGCCTTATCTCCAACGATTCTCGGAAGGCAGATTCAGCCCGCCGCCTCATCTCCCGCAGTGGAAGCGCCCATCCCACGTTGTCAGGGGAGACTGACGGGTCACGACGCTCTCGGCGTCCCCAACACCTCCTCCAGCTCGTGCAGAGCAGCGACTCCTGATGAGGCGGCCTCAGCCGCATCCCAGTCTCGAGTCTCAGCACCCGCCCGACATTGTTCAAGGAGACCGACAAATCACGATAAGTCTCCGGGTCCCGAGTTCCTCCCTCAAATACCGCCTGATCGTCAACGACTCCTGATAAGCATCGTCCGCGAGCGGCCCAGAGTCGTTGCGACTCAGAGCTACACGACCAACGTTGTCAGGGAGACTGACAGGTTACGACGAGCTCTCGGCGTCCCCAGCACCTCCTCCAGCTCCCGATGCAGAGCCAGTGACTCCTGTTGAGCCGCCTCCAACCGCATCCAGTCACCACGAGCCTGAGCCACCCGCCCGGCACCATCCAGAGCGCGACAGGTTACGATAACTCTGTATTGTCCCCTGCAAACCGTCTAGCTCCCGTGCCAGCCTCAGTGACTCCTGGTAGGCCGCCTCAGCCGTGTCCCAGTCGCCACGTGCTTCAGCCACCCAACCGACACTTACCAAGGAGCACGACAGGTCACAACGGGCCTCCGGCGTCCCCAGCAACTTCTCCAGCTCCTGTGTCAGAGCCAGTGACTCCTGGTAAGCAGCCTCGGCCTTGTCCCAGTCGCCACGTGCTTCAGCCACCCGGCCAGTACTGTCCAGAGCGAGCGACAGCTCGCGGCGTGTTTGCGGAGTCCTAATGGTTCCTCCAGCTCCCGTGCCAGCCTCAGTGTCTCCTGGTAGCAGCCTCTCGGCCTTGTCCCAGTCGCCACGTGCTTCAGCCACCCAGCCGATATTGTCCAAGGAGACCAACAGATCGCGGCAGAGCTTTTGGGTATCCCCCAGCTCCTTCTCCAAACCTTGCCTGATCTCCAGTGACTCTGGTGAGGCCGCCTCGGCTTTGGTCCAGTCGCCAAAAGGTTTCTCCTACTCGGCCCATCTTGTTCAAGGCGACCGAAACGTCCCGACGAGCCTGCGGAGTCCCTACAACTCCACCAGCTCGCGTCAGCTCCAGGAACTCCTGGTATGCCGCTGAGGCCGCGTCCCAGTCACCACGCATCTCGGCTGCCCACCCGAGGTTCTGCAGAGAAACCGAGATCTCGACGCGCCTCCAACTCCCCTCTGACTCCCGCACCAGGTCCACAGGCTCCCCGGCACCGGAACCAATAACGCGTCAGAGACCGAATGGACCATAGGTCCGCAGCTTCACGAGAAACTCACCGAGCAATGCCCATTGGTCCGCAAATGATGGGCATCCGCTCTCTGAGCGGGCGAGGGACACCTGCACCTCGCTGAGTGCGCGCAGGACCCAGGGCGCACCTGATCATCCCACAGGTCGAGGAAGAACACAGACAGGAAGATGGCGACTCAACCACGAAGTCAGAAGCTGTCCCGCCTCGGCTCCGTCCAGGACCTGCGGCCCGCCGGCACCACAGCTCGAGCCCTGCGCCTGCTCCTGGGGTCTGGGCGAGTCTGGGCCCGCAAACATCACACATTGGGTGGGCTCGTTTCGGTCCGCTCAGGTGACGACGCAGATCAGCCACGCTCGGTCATTACTTACCGGTGAAGGCATTCATGCAGGAATGCTAGCCCCGCTGAGAACCTCTCCATAGAAACGAAGCAGCTCGCCGCTTCCTTACTGCAACAGGAGCGCGCGGCCGAACCCAAAGCTCAGTTCTCCAGGCGCAGGAGTCCTCGATGGTCTCCGGGGCGCAGGATCCAGCCCGACTCACTCTCGCGTACCCAGCGCACGCCGGGGCGGGTGAAGAGGTTGTAGTTGGAGGCCATGGGAGCGCCCGTGAGCGCCCGTGGCGGGCACGGGCCAGCACGTCACCGACAGCGAGGTCCGCGGGCAGGTCCACGTCACGCACGACGACGTCGCCGGACTCGCAGTGCTTGCCCACCACCCGGCTGCGCACCAGCCCGGCCTGCGGGTCGGGGCGGCGGTTGGCGACCAGGGCCGTGTAGGCGGCCTCGTAGAGGGCGGGGCGGATGTTGTCGCTCATGCCGCCGTCGACGCTCACGTAGAGGCGCGGGCCCCTCCCCAGCTCGACGCAGCTTGAGCCCGGAGACCGTGTAGAGGCATGACGGTGCTCGGGCCGGCGACGCTGCGCCCAGGCTCGACGGACACGTGCGGGACCGGGTCGCCGAGTCCGGTGCACAGGTCTCGCGCACCGTCCGGCGAGGTTCGGGCGACCTCCGCCGGGCTGCGCGGCACCGGATCCGCACCGGGTAGGCGATGCCGTACGCCGCCGCAGGTCGACCTCCGGGCACAGGTGCCCCGTATCCGCAGCGACCTCGTGGCGCAGGGGTGAGGACGACGCGGGCGGCCTCACGGAAACCAGCCAGGTCCATGATCTGGGAGCCGATGTGGGGATGCAGCCCGTGCCAGCTCGAGCTCCGGGGGCGGCGATGATCGCGTCGATGGCCTGCCGGGCAGCGCCTCCGTGGACGGAGAGGCCGAACTTCTGGTCCTCGTGGCCGGTGGAGATGAACTCGTGGCCCCGGCGTGCACACCCGGTGGTCAGTCGCACCATGACCTTGCCGGTCTCCTCGGGCCCGTAGACGCCGCTGGAGCTGGGTCGCGCACGGCGCGGACGGCGAGGTCGACCTCCTCGAGGGAGTCGAGGACGAGGTGGCCACGTGGTGGGTGAGGGCGACAGCGATCTCGGCCTGTCGTCTTGCCGTTGCCGTGCAGGCCCACGGGTGGCGCTGGTGGTGGCCTCCGCCCCGTCCACCTCCTGCAGGCGGACAGTCCCGCGCGAGCTCGCCGCGGCTGGCGGTGTCGATGCCCAGCCCTCCTCGAGGACCCACTGGGCGACCTGGTGGTGAAGGCCTTTGCCGGCGTAGAAGGCCTCTCCCCCGGCCATGCCGTAGCTGGGCCAGAACTCCTCGTGCATGGCGGCACTCCAGGAGGCGGCGCGACCGCGCAGGTCGGCCTCATCCAGGACGAAGACAGGACTGGGGGCGTCGGTGAGGATCTCGGAGACGGTCAGCCCGCCCAGCAAGTTTCCTCCCGGCGGGAGTGCGCCGCGCCGTCGTGGAGCCAGAGATCGGGTCGGTCCTCGGGTTCGGGCAGGCCAGCGCCCCCAGGGGCGGCTCAGCGTTGGGAATCTGGTTCATCACGATCTCACATCCTCTCGGGAGCGGTCACGCCCAGCAGACCGAGCCCGTTGGCGAGGACCTGCCCGACGGCGTCGTTGAGCCACAGGCGGGCCACGTGGCCCGGGGTTGACGGGCGTCGTCCCCACGGGGTGACGCGGGTGGCGCCGTACCAGGTGTGGTAGGCGGCGGCCAGCTGCTCGAGTAGCGGGCCACACGGTGCTGCTCGCGCAAGCGCGCGGCCTGGGCGACGATCGCCGGGAACTGGGCGAGTACGCCGAGCAGTGCGGCGTCCGCCGGGTCGTCCAGAGCGGCGGGCTCGAAGGGGTCACGTTCGTCGCGGCTCACGCCGTGCTCGGCGGCGTTACGGGCCACGCTGCGTGGTGCGGGCGTGGGCGTACTGGACGTAGTAGACGGGGTTGTCGGAGGTGGAGGACCAGCAGGTCCAGGTCGATGTCGATCATGGAGTCCATGGAGGAACGGGCCAGGGGCGTAGCGGGCGGCGTCCACACCGACGGCGTCGACCAGGTCCTCCAGAGTGACGATGGTGCCGGCGCGCTGGACATGCGCACCGGGACGCCGTTGCGCACGAGGTTGACGAGCTGACCGATGAGGATCTGCATGTTGGTGCCCGGGTGTCCCCGAAGGCCGCGACATGGCCATCATGCGGCCGATGTAGCCGTGGTGATCGGCCCCGAACAGGTAGAGGGCGCAGTCGGCGCCGCGCTCGCGCTGTCCAGGTAGTAGGCGAGATCGGCCGCGAAGTAGGCGGCGTTTCCGTCGGACTTGATGAGGACCCGGTCCTTGTCGTCGCCGAAGTCGGTGGTGCGCAGCCAGGTGGCGCCGTCGCGCTCCTCGATGACGCCGCGCTCCGCGCAGGCGGGTCGATGGCGCGCTCGACGGCGCCGGAGGTGTGCAGGGAGTCCTCGTGGAAGAAGACGTCGAAGTCGGAGCGGAAGTGCGTGCAGCTCGGCCTTGACGGCGGCGAACATGAGGTCGACGCCGCGGGCGCGGAAGACCTCGGCGGCCTCGGCGTCGGGCAGGGTGGGCGGGTCAGGGGCGGCCGGCGGCGAGTCGTCGGCGGTCACCTGCTGGGCGATCTCGCTGATGTAGGCGCCGCCGTAGCCGTCCTCGGGGGTCTCCTGGCCGCGGGCGGGAGGCCAGCAGGAGGCGGGCGAAGCGGTCGATCTGGGTGCCGTGGTCGTTGAAGTAGTACTCAGCGGGTGACTTCGGCGCCGCAGGCGGACAGGATCCGGGCCAGGGAGTCGCCGACGGCGGCCCAGCGGCGCCCCGCCCAGGTGCACCGGGCCGGTGGGGCTGGCGGAGACGTACTCGAGGTTGATGTGCCGCCGCTCAGGGAGTCGTTGCGCCCGTAGGGCCTCGCCCGGCCTCGACGATGGAGCGGGCGAGCTCGCCGGCGCTGGCGGCGTCGAGGCGGATGTTGAGAAGCCGGGCCGGCGACCTCCACGGAGGCGACGCCGTCGAGGGGCCTCAAGACGCGGGACGAGGAGCTCGGCGAGGTCGCGCGGCTTGGTGCCCGCCTTCTTGGCCAGCTGCATGGCGACGTTGGTGGACCAGTCGCCGTGGTCGCGGTTGCGGGGCGCTCGACGCGGGGGCTCGGGGATCTCTGCGGCGGGCAGGGCGAGGGACACCCTCGGCGGAGGCCTCTGCAGGATGGTGCGGATGGCTGCGGCAAAGCTCTTCTGGGGGTCACGCGCGTCAGCATGCCTGTCAACAGACAGGCCGGCTCACGAGGGAGACCAGCAACCGCCGGGGCATCGTGGGACATGTCGCAGTCTCGCGCCGGTTTCGCTCCGGGGCCAGGACGCTGGTACAGTCACGCCTCGGGCCCCGGTAGCTCAGTGGATAGAGCGTCTGCCTCCGGAGCAGAAGGTCGCAGGTTCGAATCCTGTCCGGGGCGCCATCCCCGAGCCCCCGTCGCCACCCGCGGCGGGGGCTTGATCGTGCTGCTGCTGCGAGGTACGAGGCCTCTGGGACGCGCCGTCCATGTCAGCTCGGCTAGGGTCTGGAGGGCGAGGGGTGGGGACGTCGGTCATGATGGCGTCGACGTTGAGGTCGACCAGCCGTGCGCATCCGCTCAGGCTCGTCCACCGTCCAGACGTGGACCTCCAGGTCGGCGGTGTGCGCGGAGGCGACGAAGCGCCGAGTGACCACCGGGACGCCGTGGTAGCTCTCGGGGACCTGGACCGCGTCGACCCTTCCGCGCGTCCAGCCCCAGCGGGTCTGCGGCAGCGGGACGGCGGCCTCACTGCGCAGCATGAGTCCGAGCACGTCACTGACGCCCCAGGGAGGTCATGGCCCGGGGCTCCTGGCGGCGCAGGACGGCCAGCCGACGGGCGGAGAAGGAGGCGAAGCGAACCCGTTCGAGGGCATTGGCGTCACGCACCGTCTGCAGGGCAGCCTGGACGACGTTGGAGTCCTTGAGGTCGATGTTGAACTTCATCGTCGGGTGGGCGTGCAAGGGCGTCGTCGAGCCGGACGAAGCCGCGCCCGTCACCGGAGTCGAGGTCGGCCAACTCGGCCCCATGACCTCCCCACGGCACGGGGTCGTCCGCGGTGCGGCGCAGGTCCTCGTCGTGGCTGAGGACGACGATGCCGTCGGCGGTCAGCCGCAGGTCGGTCTCCATCCATTCGAGCCCGAGCGCGGCCACGTGCTCGACGGCGCTCAGGTGTTCTCAGGGCACCTCGCGCCCCGCCGCCGCGGTGGGCGATGACGGCAGGGACGACGTCGTGTTCGTGACGCGGCAGGCGGCACAGTGGGTCTCCCTCAGCTGCAGTTGGTGGTGAGCTCGACGGCGCCGTGCTCCCTTGAGCCAGCCCCACGGCTCCACGGTCGACTCGTCGGCGGTGTCGTCCTTGGTGCGCACCTCGAAGTGCAGGTGCGAGCCGGAGGACCGCCCGGTGTTACCCACGCCGGCGATCATCTGGCCGGCCGTGACGGTGTCACCGGCTTTGACGTAGATGCCGTCCTCGTACATGTGGAGGTAGCTGGTGTACCAGACACTGTCCGTCGATCTCGTGCTTGATGGTGACGGTTCCGGTGCCGTCCACCATGCCGGCGGTGGTGACGGTCCCGGCGGCGGCGGCGTAGATGGGCGTCCCCGACGGGTGCGGCCATGTCCTGACCGGCGTGCAGCTTGCGGTAGCCGAGGGTGGGGTGGGTGCGGTAACCGTACTCCGAGGAGATCTCGTAGGTGCCCGGGAGCATCGGGTAGAACAGCTGCGGCTTGGAGCTGAAGGCGCTCGTGTCTCCGGAGGCGCCGGTCGTCGAGGAACAGGTCTTGGCGGCGTTCTGGTAGGCCTCGCGGATCCTGGCCCGGGTGGCGGCGTCGGGGACGTTGGACGAGCTGGGTGTCGGGGTCTCGTCCAGGTCGTCGTCTGCCGAGCACGGCGCTGGCCACGGACGAGGGCTTCGTCCCGAGCGCGGCCGGGCTCTGCGTGGCGGCCGCTGGGCGTGCATCTTCATCGCCGCCGAGGCCAAGCGGGCGTGTTGTCGAGGTGGCTGGACAGCGGGACGAGGGACTGTGGCCACGGCCAGGGCCGAGAGCACCGCGGTGCGCCCCAGGATCCCGGTTCCGGTACGGCGCCGGGCGGGACGCGCGGAGGCGGGGCCGGTCGAGGAGTCGCGGTGGGTGTCAGGCTTGGAGGCCGGAGAGACCCTGGGCCGACGACGTCGAGGGCGGCGCGTCCTCCTCCGACGCGCGTGGTCGCGGCGGTCGTCACGGACTCTTTTGGCCGACTGGCGTCTTCTGGGCGGCCTTGGCGGCGCGGATGGCCGCCTCGTCAGCGAGCGGCACCCCGGCCTTGCGAGCGGCCATGATCTTGCGGACCTCGGGGACCTCGACGGTCTCGGCGCCGCGGAAGTCCGTGATCCGGCGTGAGAAGCGGATCTCGTGAGGAGTCCTCGGGAGCCGACGAGCGCCTGACGGCCAGCTCGACGGGTCACCTCGCGGTATCGGGCGTGGAGGCTGCGCCCGCCGAGGCACTGGTCGCGTGCTGTAGGAGGCGGTGTGATGAGTGGTGGAGGCGACAACGGGCTTGGCTCGAGACGCTGGCGGGCGCTGCCGCGGGACGTGTGCCTGCACGGCGGCTCTCCGGCCGGGAGGAGGCTCGCGGAGACCCGCCGACGGTGAGGGGCACAGCCGGAGCGGCGTGACTGTGAGGCTCCGCTGTCACCGGGCGAGGCCGGGGACCGCGTCACCGGCGGCCCCACCACGGTGCACTGCCGGCGGACTGGCGGCCGCGGGCTCGAGTCCGGCGGTCGACTCGGCCAACGAGGCCGCAACCAGGGGCGTCAGGGCCGAGGGCGCCGACGACGTCGGTGCAGCGGCGGGCCTGCTCGGCGGCGTGAGCGGCGTGGCTGCGACGGCTCTCCGTCTGAGCCTCGTATCGATGAGCCTGGGGCCTCCGGCACATCCGCCACCGCAGGGTTCTCTCGCGTCTGCTGGACTGTCCCCGAGTCCCGGGCCGCACGCAGGTCCTGCAGGGAGCGCCGGCTCGGGCGGGCATCCCCGACGCCTGCGGTGAGGCGGAGCAGGGCGGAAGGCGTTGCCGGGCGAGGATCCGGCGGCCTCCGCCGCCGCCGCTGACCGCCCCGGAAGGAAGAGCGTGCGCCCGGTCGCACCGGGCACCTGAGGCGCCGGATCCGGCGCTCGGGACGGCTGCTCAGTGCCGCCCTGACGGCGTCGAGCCATCCGGCTCATCGGGGCGATCGGCTGCTGGTCGGCCTGCCCGGATCTGCGACCGCGGGAGCCGGAGCACTGGACGCGTGCATCGCTGAGCGCGCAGCCGGGGCCGTGGGCCGCTGCGGGCGATTCTGCTTCTGGGGGAGCGACCGGGACGTCGGGGAGCGCGGAGGGACTCGGGGCCGTGACGACGCTGGACCGGGGTGCCGGTCGCGGAGCGGTGCGCGTGGAGATCGCGGCGCGAGCGGCGAGGTGGTTCCGGCGGCGTGAGTGGTGTGCGTCGTCGGCGGTGACGGCGAGGGTTGGCTCCGGCCTCCGCCTCGGCGAGCTGGCGAGCGGCTTCGGCAGCACGTTCCGCCTCGCGACGCTGGCGTCGACTCATGGGCTGCGGGGTCACGCGGAAGCCTCCAGGTGGCTGGTGTCATGGGGAAGTCGTCGCTGCCGGCGATCCGGTGGTGACGACGTGCTGGCTGCCAGGGCGACAGCCTCGGGTTGTGCTCGGTTAAAACAGTAGCGGTCTCCTGTGGGTCTTGCCAGGAGAACCAGCACACCTTTGTGTGACCTGCACTTCTCACACAAATATCGAGGCGCTCCCCAACGTCGCCGACTCTGAGACGGAAACACGTGTCATACGAACGGATCGGCACCAGTTCACCGTTCCTCGACAGTAGTCGACGATCGTCGCCCGACGCGGCACGAGTTGTGGATATCCGCCGATCAACGCCCGTCAGATCACGATTTAATCACGGCGCTGGTGCTCCTCGCGCTGCATGGCGTCGTTGACCTCGCCGACGAGCTCTTCGAGGATGTCCTCCAGGAAGAGGACCCCGACGAATCGTCCCTGCGCGTTGCGCACGTGCCCGAGGTGGGCCCCCGAGCGCTGCATGGCGGCCAGCGCCTCCTCGACCTCGTCGTCGTAGCCGACGGGCACGAGTGCGCGAGCACGCCAGGCGGGCACCGGCTCGGTGCGGTCGGCGCCGTCGGCGTAGAGGATGTCCTTGAGATGGAGGTAGCCGGTGATGACGGGCTCCGCTCCCCCGTCGGCTGCGGCCTGGTCGGCCACGAGCGGGAAGCGGGAGAAGCCGGTGGAGGCCACGGCCCGCTCCACGTCCTCCGGGGTGCAGTCCTGGGGCAGGGGTGACGAGCTCGCTCAGGGGCACCATGACGCTGCCGGCGGTCTCTTCGGAGAACTCCAGGGCGCCGCTGAGCAGGCCGGTGGAGTCCTCCAGGACGCCTTCGGCGGTGGAGCGCTCGACGATGGAGGCGACCTCCTCGGCGTTGAAGGCGGCGGAGATCTCCTCCTTGGCCTCGATGCCCAGGACCTTGAGAGCCCCGTTGGCGAAGCCGTTGAGAGCGTTGACCACGGGGCTGAAGACGCGCGAGCACCACACCAGGGGCGGGGCGAGCCAGCGCACGGCCTTCTCCGGGGAGGCGATGGAGATGTTCTTGGGCACCATCTCTCCGGCGACGACGTGCAGGCCCACGACGATGACCAGGGCGATGACGACGGCGACGGCGTGGGAGCCGGCGCGCCCGACGCCGACGGCCGCGAGCAGGGGCTGCAGGGCGTGGGCGATGGCCGGCTCGGCGACGACGCCCAGGCCGGTGGAGCACAGGGTGACGCCGAGCTGGGCGGTGGCCAGCATGCGCGAGACGTGCTGCAGGGCCCACAGGGCGGTGGCGGCGCGGGCGTCGCCGGCCTCGGCCAGCGGCTCGAGCTGGCTGCGGCGCGAGGAGGTGACGGCGAACTCGGCGCCGACGAAGAAGGCGTTGCCGGCCAGGAGGATGACGGTGACCACCAGGGCCAGGGGCGTGCTCATCGGCGCTCCCCCTCAGGCTCCCTTGCGGTCCCCGGGGGCGGCTCAGGGTCCTTGGGGACGCACGTGGAGGCGGGTGACGCGGCGCCCGTCCATGGCGTCGACGGTCAGGGAGGCGTGGGGCAGCTCGACGACGTCGCCGACGACGGGGATGCGGCCGAGCTCGGTCATGACCAGGCCGCCGAGGGTCTCATGGGGGCCGTCGTCGGGCACCTGGATGGCGGCGCGGGTGGCGAGTCTCGTCAGGGGCGCATCCACCCGGGACGACCCAGTGCCCGGAGGGGGTCGAGTGGGCGCCGGCGCGGCGGCGGTCGTGCTCGTCGGCGACGTCCCCGACGACCTCCTCGACGGCGTCCTCGAGGGTGACGACGCCGGCGGTGCCGCCGTACTCGTCGACGACGAGCGCCATCTGGGAGCCCTGGGCACGCAGCTCGACGAGCAGGTCGGCCAGTGGCATGGTCTCGGGGACTCAGGGGCGCGGGGGTCATGAGGGAGGTGGAGGCGACGGGGACGTCGGCGCGCCGCTCGTAGGGGACGCCGATGGCGCGGCGCAGGTGGACGATGCCCATGACGTCGTCGACGTCGCGGCCGATGACGGGGAAGCGGGAGTGGCCGGTGGCGCGGGCCAGGTGCACGACGTCCTCGGCGGAGTCGTCGGCCTCGAGGGTGTGGAGGCGGCCGCGGTCGGTCATGACGTCGACGGCGGTGAGCGCTCCCAGGCCGATGGAGCGGGTGAGCAGGGTGGCGGTGGAGGCGTCGAGGGTGCCCTCCTCGGCGCTGTGGCGCACGAGGGAGGCGAGCTCGCCGGCGCTGCGGGTGCCGCTGAGCTCCTCGGCCGGCTCGATGCCCATGGCGTGCAGGACGGCGTTGGCCGCGTTGTTGAGCACGAGGATGAGGGGCTTGAGCAGGGTGGCGAAGCCCATGAGGAAGGGAGCCACGAGGCCGGCGGCGCGCATGGGGTCGGACAGGGTGGCGTTCTTGGGGATGAGCTCGCCCGATGACCATGGAGAAGGCGTTGACGACGATGAGCGCGATGACGACCGCGGCGCCGGTGGCCACGGAGACGGCCATCCAGTGGCTCATGAGGTCGGTAAGGAGGTTCGCCAGGGCGGCCTGCATCGTGTAGCCCAGGAGCACCGTGGTCAGGGTGATGCCGACCTGGGCGCCGGACAGGAGGGTGGACAGGCGCCCCAGGGCCCGCTGGACGACGGTGGCGCGCTTGTCCCCGGTGGCGGCGCGGGTCTCGACGGTGGAGGGGTCGAGGGCGACCAGGGAGAACTCGCCGGCCACGAACAGGGGCGGTGCCCACGGTGAGGACCACGCCGACGGCGATCATGAGCCAGTCGGTCATGCGGGCCCACTCCCCCATGTGGAGTGCGACGTGGGCGCCGGAGGCGGATGAGTCGGGGTGGGGGTGGTCAGAGGCGGGCGAGGAGGCGCGGTGCGTGCGGGTGCGGCGCCTGCGGGCCCGGCGGAAAGCCGATCGCATAGTGACCGAACGGTACCACCGCGGCGGAATCGAAGCAGAGGTAGCCATCAGGGTGTCGCACCGCCATCACCAGAGGGCACTGATTTCTCACGTCTCGACTGGGAGAACCTGCACCGCAGACCAAGCGAGAATGGAGGTTGCGATGCCGCCACGGAGGGCAGAAGGCAGTCCGTTCAACCGATCCAGACCAGTCCGCATGGTGGCTCCTTGCGCCAGCCCGCGGCACAGTCGTAGGCGCAACCATTCCTTACCTCAGCGCACTCGGTCCCAAGTGGGCCGCAGCATGCGTGGCACTCAATGCCACCGGAATGCCTTCGAAGGACTAACCGTCCCGACACCTCAGTTCCGCGAGCGGATCTCAGCAGGCTTCGCGTTCGAGGACGGCTTGAGGACGTCAAGGGTAACCTGAGGATGCTGCTGCGAAAGAAGACGGAAAGGGAAGTTCGATCTTTATCCAGGCCCAATTTATCGTGACTCCAGAGAATCGTTCCAAGGTCGAGCTCTTCCGAGTCCCCACTGGCTTGCAGAGCCAGGAGTCGACCAGGTCGCGATCCGCCACGAACGGGCACATGCGGGACGGACGGTCCGGCATGACCAGTATCAGAATCGGGAAGAGTTGCGGCAACCTTGCAGGTATCTGTGGGAGAGCGTTGTGATTATGCAGGACGGCACCGCGATGCCCTGCTGCAAAGATTTCGACGCGAAGGCACCGCCGGGTAACGCTTTCGAGCAGGACCTGGGTGAGATATGGGATGGGGATACAGCATATGAGGGTGTGGGAATAATGGTCAGCACATTGTCGGTGGATATTGTGGCGCGCGTGCGACGGGAAGTAAATACCAACGAGTACTCCAGGTGCGAAATATTCGCTTCCCCTTTGCAAATGTTTCGGTGCAGACGCATCCTGCCCTCACACCCCTTCTGCGCTCACAGTCTACTACCCTGATACACCATCGGCAGCAGACATCTGGTCGGTAAGTGCCGTCGAGAGTGACTATCTCTGGGATTTCGCAGTCGAACAGTTAAATCCTGCATGGACGCCTGTCTTGGATTATGGCGCAGACGGTCATGTCGTCGATATCGATCAACAAGCCCGCCTCATCATGATCCCGAGCACGAGAACCGTAATCGTCCGGGATTGTGCGGAGAAGAAGGTCTACATAGTTGGCAGAGATGTTCGAGGTCTTTTCGTAGAGCTGTATCGGGTTGTCCGGGGCGTTCACACGGCGTCGGCCATCAACAGCGGGGCGATGGCGTTCCACTCCTCGTCGGTTGTTCGTCAGGGCCGTGGGGTCTGCTTCGTAGGTGATAAGGGCGCAGGGAAGTCGACGGCGTTGCTCGCTGCTGCCACGTCTCATCTCGACGGGCTGAGTATTCTTACGAATGACAAGGCGCTTCTCCATTTTGATCGTGACCTGGAGATCCTGGCGTGTCCTAGTGTTGTCAATGTGGGCGCGGGAAGCCTATTGGCTCTGGGCGGTGACCGCGTTCTCAAGCCGGAGTTTCATTACCGGTATGGCGCGATGGCCTACCTACTTCTCGATCTTCCACTGATCGAGAAGTTGTCGACGGGCGATGAAAGCTTCGATGCCCGCCAAAGTGATGTTACTGCCGGAAGAGATGCGCCGTGCACTGGGTACCTCGTTTTCCACTGAGGGCCGCGTCGTCGCGATTATCGAGAGCGAGCTCGCACTGGACGAGCCGCACAGCCGCTTCGAACTCGTCTTGGACGCCGATGAGCGAGCGAACCTCGTCCGCCGGAACGCGCTCACCGACTGGACCAATCATCCCGACTGGCTCGGTCTCATCACCACGCCTCCCGGGAAGAGAGCGTCATAGGTCGGCTAGAGGAGGTGGCGGACGACGTCGCGATGGCAAGATTTCGAGTTGGGCGTGATGGAATAGATGTGACAAGGGGTCTCATCGCCGCTTTTACTTCCTCCAAGTCCCCTATCGAGTTGGGTACGGAGATCGCCGCAGGCCCGCTTCCCACTTACCACTTCGGGGTATATGCGCGCATTGTGCGGGACGGCCGGCTGTTGTGCGTGAAAAAGACACGCGGCCCCTACACTGGTCTGCTCGACCTCCCCGGCGGGCGACCCGAATTCGCTGAGAACTGGGGAAGATGCCCTCCGACGCGAGTTGGCGGAGGAGGTGGGTGCCGAGTCCGTGTCCATCGCTAATTGTGCTCGGTTCTCGCTACATGTCGATTTTTAACACCGCTGGCGAGAATATCGACTTCCACCACCATGGAGCTGTCGCAGATGTGCACCTATGGGGCGCGCTTTCTGAACACGGAATGTCGTCGTCGGACACGAATGGATGGGAGTGGTTCGATCTCGGATCAGGTGACCGATTGTGCCTCAGCCCCTCGCGCGGTCGGTTCTGAGACGGATGAGGCCGTGTCCGTCCTCCGACAGAACTGCGACTCGCGGACGACTCGGAACTCCAGGAGCTCCGTCCTGCGACGTCGACAGCCCACCACGCCATCCACCTCGGCAACTACGCCCAACTTTTCTTCGCCAAGTCGGACGACATGAAAGCGATCATCCTGACTGAAAGGCGATAACCCTCGCCAATGATGATGAGCGGTCTTTACTAGCCGAATGTCACTTTCTACCTGTTTGCCCATTCACCCGAGCACCGCAAAGGAGTCCGGAGGAGCCCTCGAGAAACCCTTCTGGCAGACGGTGTGACGACAGGTGACTGGTCATTCGAGATGAACCTGGAGCGGCTCCGGAGCGAGGAGGACCCTCGGACGGATCTGCTCGAGGCGGTGGCTCAGCACTTGAAGACGGCGACACATCCCGGCTCGACGCCTTCGAGGAGTGGCGCGACATGTAGGTCACCGTCGTCGGGCCGTTCGACCCAGGGCCGCGAGCGCGTCACAGCCGGGACACGCATGTGTCCTTGGTCCCGCATTTGCTCGCCTGAGACGCCCTTTCACCTCCTAGGATGTCCTACGGACACCGCCGTTCCTCCCCGGGTCCCGCCGAGGTTCCCAGCGCCGGGACGGCAGACTGACGAGTTCACCGAGGAGACCCGACGTGCCCACGCAGGACCAGACCAGCCCAGGCTTCGGTGCCAACGAGTGGATGGTGGAGGAGATGCGGGCCGCCTGGTCGGCGGATCCCTCCTCCGTGAGCCCCCAGTGGCGAGAGCTCTTCGAGACCGACCCGAGTGCCGGTTTGCGGAAGCCGAGCTCCAACCCCTCGAACGGCTTCGCCAACGGTTCTGCGTCGTCGGCCCCGGAGGGCCGCGCCGGGCGACCATCACGCCGCAGGCCGCCGTCCTCCAGCGCCGCTCCTCCGCGGTCCAGGACGTCACCCGCTCCGACCTTCCCCCGGCCCCGCCGTCGGACACCGCTCCCCGACCTCCCCTACGCCCAGCGCCTGGCCGCCCACCCGCCCACGACCTGGAGGGCGACGGCTGCGAGGACAGCTCCGTCCGCCTCAAGGGCGCGGCCGCCCGCACCGCCAAGAACATGGACGACTCCCTGTCCATGCCCACGGCCACCTCCGCCCGGGCCATGCCCCGCCAAGGTCCCTCATCGAGAACCGCGCCGTCATCAACAGCCACCTGGCCCGCACCCGCGGCGGCAAGGTCTCCTTCACCCACCTCATCGGCTGGGCGGTGGTCGAGTCCCTCTCCGAGATGCCCTCGATGAACGTCTCCTACGGGGTCGACGAGGCCGGCAAGCCGGTCCTGCGCGAGCCCGCCCACGTGGCCTTCGGCCTGGCCATCGACGTGCCCACCTCCGATGGGCAGCGCCGTCTGCTGGTGCCCTCCATCAAGCAGGCCGATCTTATGGACCTGTCCCGGTTCGTGGAGGCCTATGAGGGCCTCGTGGCCAAGGCCCGCGACAACAGGCTGGACCTCGACGACTTCCGCAGCACCACCGTGACCCTGACCAACCCCGGCATGATCGGGACCCTGCACTCGGTGCCGCGCCTCATGCCCGGCCAGGGGCTCATCGTGGGGGTCGGAAGCATGGACTACCCGGCGGCCTTCGCCGGCGCCAGCCCCGACACCCTGGCCCGCCAGGGCATCGGCAAGGTCGTCACCCTGACCTCCACCTACGACCACCGCGTCATCCAGGGCGCCGCCTCGGGCGAGTTCCTGCGCCTGGTGGAGCGCAAGCTCCTGGGGCTGGACGGTTTCTGGAGCCGGGCCTTCGAGTCCCTGCGCATCCCCCTCGAGCCGGTCGAGTGGGTGCGCGACACCACCTACGACCCCGAGCTGGAGACCGGCAAGCCGGCGCGCGTGGCCGAGCTCATCCACGCCTACCGTCAGCGCGGGCACCTGGCCGCGGACACCGACCCGCTCACCTACCGCCTGCGCCGCCACCCGGACCTGGACATCACCTCCTACGGGCTGAGCCTGTGGGACCTGGACCGTTCCTTCCCCACCCGGGGCCTGGGCGGGCGCGACCGCGCCACCCTGCGCGAGATCCTCAAGATGCTGCGCGACGCCTACTGCCGCACCGTGGGCGTGGAGTACATGCACATCCAGGACCCGGCCCAGCGCACCTGGTGGCAGGGAGCGCCTCGAGCGCGACTGGGAGGACATCGGCGACGAGGAGCGCCGTCGGATCCTCACCAGCTGGAGCAGGCCGAGGCCTTCGAGACCTTCCTGCAGACCAAGTACGTGGGCCAGAAGCGCTTCAGCCTCGAGGGCGGGGAGTCCCTCATCGTGGCCCTGGACCGTCTGCTCGACGCCGCCGCCCACGACGGCCTCGACGAGGTCGTCATCGGCATGGCCCACCGCGGCCGCCTCAACGTGCTCACCAACATCGCCGGCAAGTCCTACGGCCAGGTCTTCGACGAGTTCGAGGGCAACGGCGTCATCGAGGGACGCCGGCACCGGGGACGTCAAGTACCACCTGGGCACCGTGGGCGTCTTCTCCGGGACCGACGGCGTGTCCACCCGCGTCTCCCTGGCCGCCAACCCCTCCCACCTGGAGACGGTCGACGGCGTCGTCGAGGGGATCGTGCGCGCCAAGCAGGACCGCATCGGCCTGGGCGAGAAGGGCTACACGGTCATGCCGGTCCTCGTCCACGGCGACGCCGCCTTCGCCGGCCAGGGCGTGGTCTACGAGACCCTCAACATGAGCCAGCTGCCCGCCTACCGCACCGGCGGCACCGTCCACATCATCGTCAACAACCAGATCGGCTTCACCACCGGCTCGGCCTCGGCCCGTTCCACCATCTACGCCACCGACCTGGCCAAGGGCCTGCAGGTGCCGATCTTCCACGTCAACGCCGACGACCCCGAGACGGTGGCCCGCACCGCCCGCCACGCCTACGAGTACCGACGCACCTTCCACAAGGACGTCATCATCGACCTCATCTGCTACCGGCGCCGCGGGCACAACGAGGGCGACGACCCCTCGATGACCCAGCCGCTCATGTACCGGCTCATCGACTCCTGGACTCCACCCGCGGGGTCTACACCGCCGCCCTCGTCGGGGCGCGGCGACATCACCCCGCAGGAGGCCCGCGAGATCGCCGAGAACTACCAGGGCGAGCTGGAGCGGATCTTCACCGAGGCCCGCATCCAGATCACCGGGGACCAGGGCTCCAGGGACGCCCGGGAGGCTGCCGCCCGGGGACCGCCGCCCAGGACCTGTCCGACCCCACGAGGTCGGGCGTGCCCCTGTCCTCCCTGGAGGTCCCCTACTCCCAGCAGGCGGGCAGCGGCATGATGCTCGGCTGGACCTCGGCCGTGCCGCGCGACGTCGTCGAGCGCATCGGGGACGCCCAGGTCGCCTGGCCGGGCTCCTTCACCGTCCACCCCAAGCTCCAGGCCATGCTCGCCAAGCGCCGCGAGGCCACGCGCGAGGGCGGCATCGACTGGGGCCTGGGCGAGCTCATCGCCCTGGGGAGCCTGCTCATGGAGGGCGTGCCGATCCGCATCGCCGGCGAGGACGCCCGCCGCGCCACCTTCGCCCAGCGTCACGCGGTCCTGCACGACCACGCCTCCGGGTCAGGAGTGGACGCCGCTGAGCTTCCTCACCCCGGACCAGGCGCCTCTGGAGATCTACGACTCGCTGCTCAGCGAGTACGCGGCCCTGGCCTTCGAGTACGGCTACTCGGTGGAGCGGCCCGAGGGACTGACGATGTGGGAGGCCCAGTTCGGCGACTTCGCCAACGGAGCCCAGTCCGTCATCGACGAGTACGTCACCTCCGCCGCCCAGAAGTGGGGGCAGCGCTCCGGCCTGGTCATGCTGCTTCCCCACGGCCAGGAGGGGCAGGGGACCGGACCACTCCTCGGGGCGCATCGAGCGCTACCTGCAGATGTGCGCCCAGGACAACATGCTGGTGGCCCAGCCCTCCACGCCCGCCAGCTACTTTCCACCTGCTGCGCGAGCACACCTACCACCGCCCGCGCCGCCCGCTCATCGTCTTCACCCCTAAGCAGCTGCTGCGTCTGAAGGCCGCCTGCTCGCCGGTGGAGGACTTCACCTCCGGCACCTTCCAGCCGGTCATCGGCGAGGTCGACGACGCCGTCCTGGCCACGGCGCAGGATCAGGGCGTGGACCGGGTGCTGCTGTGCTCGGGGCGCGTCTACTACGACCTGCTGGCCCACCGCACCAAGACCGGGGACACGAGCACGGCCATCGTCCGCCCTCGAGCAGCTCTACCCGTTGGAGACCTCGGCCATCGCCGAGGCGCTGGCACCCTTCAGCGGGGCCGAGCTGGTGTGGGTGCAGGACGAGCCTGGCCAACCAGGGCATGTGGCCCTACCTGGCGCTCCACCTGCCCGCGGACCTGACCGGTGGCGTCCTGCCCACGCTGGTCTCCCGGCCCGAGGCCGCAGCGCCGGCCGTGGGGACCGCCGGCGTCCACCGCGCCCAGCAGGAGGAGATCATCCGTCAGGCCTTCGCCCGCGACTGAGAACGGGCTGATCGTTCCCGACTCATCTGCAGGCCAAAGCCCGCCGAAATGCCGTCAGCCTCCCGCACAGACCGCAAGGTCACGATAATGTCAAGACAGCATGAGGGATCGTGAGGCATGAGGAGGCGCTGCCATGCGTGAGACGAGGCTGAGCTTCATCGGCGACGAGCTGGTGGCCGGTCATGGCGACGGACGTGCTCTGGGCTGGACGGGCCGGGTCATGGCCCGCACGCCCCGGGACGCCGACATCCTGTGGACCTCGCTGGCGGTTCCCGGTGAGACGACCGCGCAGATGTCCGACCGCTGGGGGCCCTGAGGTGGCCCGCCGCTCCACGCACACCGGTATCAACCGGCTCGTGGTGGGGCTGGGCGTGGCCGACGTGCTCGCCGGCATCTCCTACGCCCGCTCCCGCCTGGCCCTGGCCAACATCCTCGACACGGCCGCCTCCGACCACCGCGAGTGCTTCGTCGTCGGGCCCCTCCTCTGCCCGAGGCCGATCCCCGACGCCACCGCCCAGCTCTCCCAGGCCGCCGAGGAGGTGTGCCTGCGCCGCAACGTGCCCTACGTGGACGCCTTCGAGCCGCTGCGCAACCACGAGCAGTGGACGGCCGACGTCGCCGCCGCCGGCGGCACGCACCCGGGCCAGGCCGGCTACGGTCTGCTGGCCTGGCTGGTGCTGCACCGCGGCTGGTACGAGTGGCTCGGCGTCGAGCGCCCCGAGTCCTGAGGCCTCGATACCCGCCGGTCAGGCAGGCGCTGGGGAGCCTTCGTCAGACGACGACTCGGAGGCGGCGAAGATGTCGCCGCTGATCCCCACCAGGCGGTTGGAGACGTGGTTGTTGAAGAAACCGACGATGGGGCCGATGAAGAAGCCCATGATGACCGTGCCCAGGGCGACGATGCCCAGTGAGAGGTCGAACCTGATCAGGAGCAGGGCCAGGAAGATCGTGATGATGTCCTGGACCAGCCGGTAGGCGCGGTAGCTGTAGCGCGGGAAGTGCCGCCTGAGCGAGGGAGCGATCCCGTCATAGGGGCACTGGCCCAGGTCGCAGGTGATGTACATGGAGACTCCCAGGCAGAACAGCGGCAGCCCGATCGCCAGGTGGAGGAGCATGCTGCCGACGGAGTACTCGACGTGGAAGAAGCTGCGGTAGATCGGGCGGAAGTAGTCCACGAGGACGCCCACGACGGTGAAGTTGATGACCGTCCCCAGGCCGAAGATGGACCGGTCGAAGGGGAAGACGAGGATCAGCATGATGATGTTGACGATCGGGACGATCGCCGCGAAGGAGATCCCGGAGACGTGGGAGATGCCCTGGAGGAAGGCGGTGAACGGGTCGACGCCGCTCTTGCCCTCCAGGCAGATCGCGATCCCGACCGCCGTGATCACCTCCCCCAGGAAGCACACGAGGATGCGCCGCAGGAGCGAGTTGTCAGAGAGTGTCCACTGGTCTGGTGCTGTCAGGTTCCTCAGGTTCATGTCACACCGCCGTCGTTGAGGAGGAGCCGGCAAGGCCATACCCACGAGACACCACCGGGTTCCTCGGTGAGAGGCTGGACAGTGCCCCTCACCACGAATCAGGCCAGTGTTCCGCGGCTCACACCTCAGCGTCTCATCACCGTCAAGGCCGTAGGACCCAGGCTGCGAGCGCGAGACCGGCGCCTGACCAGGGCGGTTCCGGGGACGGCTCAAGAACGGCGTCGGCCGGTCACCACTGTGGTGACCGGCCGACGTCTGTTATGTCTCAGGGCGTTGCGCTCGGCGCGTTACCCGGCTCAGGCGTTGGGACGCTTGCCGTGGTTGGCGCTGGACTTGGCGCGTGCACGACGCTTACGACCGCGCTTGCTCATCACTGCCTCCTCGTGTCTGGACTCGCCCCACGAGGGGGCACGGAACGCTCGCTGATTGTCGCACATGGCGACGCGACCCGGCCAGTCTCGCGCCGCCGACCAGCCGGTGAAGGCGACCACATGTCACGGCGGGCGACACGGCGCCGGCAACGAGCCTGACGGACCGGGCGACCGTCCTCAGTCGCGCTCGAAGCGGATGGTCCGGGAGGACTCGACCCGGGACTCCACGATGCGCACGACCCGCCCGGAGGCGGAGGCCTGAGTCCGGGTCGTCGTCGACGTCGTCGTCACACTCACCGCGGTGGCGCGCAGGGTCGACAGGCGCCCCAGGACCCGGGCGCGCAGCTCGGGAGGGAGCCTGCTCGGCGCACCGCGAGCGCAGGATCTCACGCAGGTGGGTCTCGGCGTCGGCGATGCGCGAGCAGTGCGGGCAGGTGGCCACGTGCTGGGCGAGGCGCTCGGTGAGGTCGGCGGTGCACTCCCGGTCGAGGAAGGCCTCCAGGTGGGCGCGGGCCTCGGCGCAGGAGCAGTCCTGGGAGCCGACTGCCGTCTTGGGGGCCTTGGCGGACTCGGTGCTCTTGTCCCGTCGTTCACCCGGTTCCATGCGGTCTCTCATTTCTCCTCCTCCCCGTATCCGTACTCGCGAGCGTAGTCGGCCAGCAGCTCGCGCAGCTGGCGGCGCCCGCGGTGCAGTCGGGACATGACGGTCCCGATCGGCGTGTCCATGATCTCGGCGATCTCCTTGTAGGAGAAGCCCTCCACGTCCGCCAGGTAGACGGCCAGGCGCCGGTCCTCGGTGAGCTGACCCAGGGCCTCCTTGATGTCGGAGTCCGGCAGGGCGTCCAGGGCGAGGTTCTCGGCGCTGGGCAGCCCCACGGGGTCGTGGGAGGCGGCCCGGTGCAGCTGCCAGTCCTCGACGGCGTCCGCGTCGGACTGGAGCGGCTCGCGCTGCTTCTTGCGGTAGGAGTTGATGAAGGTGTTGGTCAGGATCCGGTAGAGCCAGGCCTTGAGGTTGGTGCCGGGCCGGTACTGGTGGAAGGAGCCGAAGGCCTTGGCGTAGGCGTCCTGAACGAGGTCCTCGGCGTCGGCCCGGTTGCGGGTCATGCGCAGGGCGGCACCGTAGAGCTGGTCCAGGTAGGGCAGGGCCTCGGCCTCGAAGCGGGCGGCCCGGGCCGCCTCGTCCTCGTCGGCCGGGGCCCGGTCGAGGCCGTCGGCGGAGTCATCCGGGATCGATCACCTCATCCAGGGTGATCTCGTCTGTGTGGTCGTCGATGTCCGTCATCGCCCACGAGCCTAGCCCTGACCCGGGGCACGGGTGTCATCAACGCCGAGCGGGCTGGTCATCGTGGCGGGTCGCCGCTCCGGAGGGTCCACGGGGCGGGCCGATCCCGGGCCGCTGTGCCGCCATGTGCCTGCCGGGCCGGTCGGTGCGACGGCTCTGACCGCCCCGTCGGCCCGCTCGGCGGTGCGCCCTCGTCGGCGAGCGGTCCTGCTCGACGGCGGCACGAGTCGGCTGCTGAGTGCTCATGTCCTGACCAACAGGACGGCGCCCCAGATTCATTCCCCGTCCGCACTCAGCGAGGCGCGCACCACGCTCGAGCGGCGACGTCGCTGGCCCGAGCCGCCCGTGTAGGTCAGGATGGGGGCATGAACATTCTGCGCTCCTTCGCCCGCCCGATGCTCGCTGCGCCCTTCATCGTCGATGGGCTCGACGCCCTCGTGCGCCCGTCGCGCCACGTGGAGAAGTTCGAGAAGGTCGCCCCCACGCTGGAGCGCGCCGGCCTGCCGCCGGTGCTGACCTCCGACGCCCGGATGCTCACCCGCGCCTCGGGCGCCGTGAGCCTCGTGGCCGGGCTGGGGCTGGCCGCCGGCCGGGCGCCCCGCACGAACGCCACCATCCTGGCGGCCCTCAACATCCCGCTGACGGTTGTCAACAACCCCGTCTGGGCAGTCAAGGGGACGACGGCCCGCAGGAGGCCCTCTCCGGGTCTGCTGCGCGGGGCCGCCGTCGGCGCCGGGCTCGCCCTGGCCGCCGTCGACCGTCAGGGCAGAGCCGTCCCCTGGCCTGGCAGGGTGCGCAACTCGCGCCAGCAGCGCGAGGCGATCCAGGCCGCTCAGGAGGTCGTCCGCCAGCGCTACGTGACCGCCTGATCCGCTTCTTCCGGGGTCAGCCGGTTCTCACCCCGCTCCGTCATCGCCGTCACCTGGGCGTCGCAGGTGACGGCTAGCCTCATCTCGTCCACTTCAGCCCACCTCACCACGCGCAGACACGTCATCGACACGCAGGGAGCACTCATGACCGTCCAGTCCGCCCAGCCGGCCCAGTCAGAACAGCCCGCCCAGAGTAGTCCGGAGCCCGACGTCATCTATACCTGGACCGACGAGGCACCGATGCTGGCGACCCACTCCTTCCTACCGATCGTGCGGGGCTTCGCCCAGCGGGCGGGTGTGAGCGTGGGAACCGCGGACATCTCGCTGGCGGGCCGCATCCTGGCGGCCTTCTCCCTGGCCGACGACGACCTGGCCCGCCTGGGCGAGCTCACCCAGTCCCCTGCGGCCACCATCATCAAGCTGCCCAACATCTCGGCCTCCCTGCCCCAGCTCAAGGCCGCCATCGCCGAGCTGCAGGCCCTGGGCTACGAGGTCCCCGACTACCCCGACTCCCCCAGCACGCCCGCCGAGCGGGAGGCCCGCGCCGCCTACGACGCCGTCAAGGGCAGCGCCGTCAACCCCGTCCTGCGCGAGGGCAACTCGGACCGGCGCGCCCCGGCGGCCGTCAAGGCCTACGCCCGCTCGCACCCGCACTCGATGGGGGCCTGGTCGCCCGAGTCGCGCACGCGCGTGGCCACGATGGGGTCCGGCGACTTCCGGCACAACGAGCGCAGCGTCGTCGTCCCCGAGGCCGGCACCCTGCAGATCCGGCTGCGCCCGGCCGACGGCGGAGCACCCGTCATCCTGCGGGAGTCGCTGCCGGTGAGCGCCGGGGAGGTCGTGGACGCCACCTTCATGAGCGCCGTCGCCCTGGATGAGTTCCTCACCCGGCAGGTGGCCGCCGCCAAGGATGAGGACCTGCTGCTGTCGGTGCACCTCAAGGCCACGATGATGAAGGTCTCCGACCCGCTCATCTTCGGCCACGCGGTGCGCGCCGCCCTGCCGGGCGTCTTCTCCACCTACGGGCAGGTGCTGGCCGAGGCCGGCCTGCGCGCCGAGGACGGGCCTGGCTCGGTCCTGGCGGGCCTGGAGGGGCTGCCCCAGGGCGAGGAGATCCGCGCCGCCATCGAGGCCGAGCTCGCCGCCGGGCCGCGCCTGTCCATGGTGGACTCCGACCGCGGGCATCACGAACCTGCACGTGCCCAGCGACGTCATCATCGACGCCTCCATGCCCGCCATGATCCGGGCCGGCGGCCACCTGTGGGGGCCGGACGGCCAGATCGCGGACACGCTCGCCGTCATCCCGGACTCCTCCTACGCCGGGGTCTACCAGGCCGTCATCGAGGACTGCCGCACCCACGGGGCCCTGGACCCGGCCACCATGGGATCGGTGCCCAACGTGGGTCTCATGGCCCGCAAGGCCGAGGAGTACGGCAGCCACGACAAGACCTTCCTCATCCCGGCCGACGGCACCGTGGAGGTCGTCGTGGTCGAGGGAGCGGGCGCCGAGCCCGGCGCGGTGCTGCTGTCCCACGAGGTGGCCGCCGGCGACATCTGGCGGGCCTGCACCACCAGGACGCCCCCATCCGCGACTGGGTGCACCTGGCGGTCACGCGGGCCCGGGGCCACCGGCGCCCCGGCCGTGTTCTGGCTGGACCCCGAGCGTGGCCACGACGCCGTCCTCATCGACCTGGTGCACCGTTACCTGGCCGATGAGGACACCGAGGGCCTGGACATCCGCGTCCTGGACCCGGTGGCGGCCACGCGCCTGTCTCTGGAGCGCGCCCGCCGCGGCGAGGACACGATCTCGGTGACCGGCAACGTCCTGCGCGACTACAACACGGACCTCTTCCCCATCCTCGAGCTGGGCACGAGCGCCAAAGATGCTCTCCGTGGTGCCGCTGATGAACGGCGGCGGCCTGTATGAGACCGGGGCCGGGGGCTCGGCCCCCAAGCACGTGCGCCAGCTGCTCGAGGAGGACTACCTGCGCTGGGACTCCCTGGGCGAGTTCCTGGCCCTGGCCGAGGCCTTCCACCACGTGGCCCAGGTCAGCGGCAACGAGCGTGCCGAGGTCCTGGCAGACGCCTTGGAGGCCGCCACGGCCCAGCTGCTGGAGGAGAACCGCTCGCCGGCGCGCCGCCTGGGGCAGATCGACAACCGCGGCTCGCACGCCTGGCTGGCCCTGTACTGGGCCCGCGAGCTGGCCGCGCAGGAGACCAGCCCTGAACTCGCCGCCGTCTTCGACCCCGATCGCCCAGCAGCTCGAGGCCTTCAACGACACGATCCAGGCCGAGCTGCTGGCCGTCCAGGGCTCCCCTGGTGGACATCGGCGGCTACTACCGCCCCGATGAGGCCCTGACCGACGCCGTCATGCGCCCCTCGACAACCCTCAACGCGGTCATCGAGGCCCTGGCATGACCGACAGCCCCGGCACTGCCGGCTCGGCCCAGCTCAGCTGACTCGGCCGAGCCGTGGCGGGCGCCGGTGGCGGCGGGGCGCTGGAGGCGGTTGTGGAGCTGCCGGGGTCGAAGTCGCTGAGTGCGCGGGCCCTGCTGCTGGCCGCCGTCGCCGACGCGCCGACGACGCTCACCGGGCTCCTGCGCTCTCGCGACACCGAGCTCATGCTCGCCGCCCTGAGCGTGCTCGGGGCCCGCTTTCGAGGACCTCAACGACTCCGGCACGCAGCTGCGCGTCACGCCGGCTCCCCTGCCGCTGCGCGTGCAGGCAGGTCCCGACAGCGTCGGGCGTATCGACGTCGGCCTGGCCGGGACCGTCATGCGCTTCGTGCCCGCACTGGCCGCCCTGGCCGATGCCCCGGTCGTCTTCGACGGGGACGAGGGCCGCCCGGCGCCGCCCCATGGCGCCGCTGCTCGACGCGCTGGCCGCCCTGGGCGCGGAGGTGGCCCACCTCGGTGAGCCCGGCTTCCTGCCCTGTGCGCATCGGCCCCGGCGACGGCGCGCTCCTGAAAGCCCGGAACGCCCGGGTGACGGTCGACGGCTCGGCCTCCTCCCAGTTCGTCTCCGCCCTCCTGCTCCTGGGAGCCCTCCTGCCCGGTGGCCTGGAGCTCACCCCCACCGGACCGGTGCCCTCGCTGACGCATGTGGCCATGACGGTGGCGACGCTGCGCGAGCGGGGCATCGCCGTCGACGAGCCCGCCCTCGGGGGCGGCGACGGCGAGCGCACCTGGCGGGTCCACCCCGGCCGCCCCCGCGGCGGGCAGGTGGCGATCGAGCCGGACCTGTCCAACGCCGGCCCCTTCCTAGCGGCCGCCCTCGTGGCCGGCGGCCGGGTGAGCGTCCCCCATTGGCCGGCGACCACGACCCAGGCCGGTGACGCCTGGCGCGAGCTCCTGCCCCGCCTGAGCGGCGAGGTGACGCTCTCCGACGGCGCGCTCACCGCCCGCGGCACCGGCACGGCTCAGCGGGATCGAGGCGGACCTGTCCGACGTCGGCGAGCTCGTCCCCACAGTGGCGGCCCTGGCGACCCTCGCCGGGGCGCAGGGCCACGCCAGCACCCTCACCGGCATCGCGCACCTGCGCGGGCACGAGACCGACCGCCTGGCCGCCCTGGCCACCGAGATCCGTCTTCTGGGCGGGGACGCCGAGGAGACCGCTGACGGCCTCATCATCCGCCCCTCCCCGCTGCACGGCGCCGCCCTGCACTCCTACGCCGACCACCGGATGGCCACCTTCGCCGCCATCATCGGCCTGGGCGTGGACGGGGTGAGCCTGGACGACGTCGAGTGCACCTCCAAGACGCTGCCCGGCTTCGCGGGCCTGTGGGCCGCCATGCTCGCCACCGCGGCCGGAACTCATAGCGCCAAGCCGGAGCCTGAACCGGGCGTCCCGGGAGATCGCGCCTGATGGCCCGCCGCGACATCGGCACCGACGACCCGCGCGTGAGGGTCCGTCCCGGCCGGGGCTCGCGCCCCCGCACCAAGCAGCGCCCCAGCCACGCCGACGCGGTCCTGGGCATGGTCACCCGCATCGACCGCGGCCACTACCGCATCCGCCTCGACGACCCCGGCCTCACCGAGAGCTCCAGCGGCGACATCACCGCCATGAAGGCCCGAGAGCTCGGCCGGGGCAAGGTCGTCGTCGGCGACCGGGTCGCCGTCGTCGGGGACACCAGCGGGCGCACCGGGGACCCTGGCCCGCATGGTGCGCATCGAGGAGCGCACCACCCTGCTGCGCCGCAGCGCCGAGGACGGCGACGCCGCTGGCACCGAGCGCGCGATCGTCGCCAACGCGCGCCAGCTCGTCATCGTCACCGCTGTGGCCGACCCCGAGCCGCGTCCGCGGATGATCGACCGCTACCTCGTGGCCGCCTACGACGCCGGCATGGAGCCGCTCATCGTGCTCACCAAGACCGACCTGGCCGACGCCGCCCCGCTGACGGACTCTACAGCCCCCTGGGCGTGCGCTGCCTGGCCACGCGCCTGCACCCGGGCGCCTCGGACGACGAGGCCGGCCCCTCCCGAGACCGGCGGGCACCGGAGCAGGCCCGACGACGGCATCGAGGCGGTCCGGAAGGCGCTGACCGGTACCGTCTCGGTCCTCGTGGGCCACTCCGGGGTCGGCAAGTCCACGCTCATCAACGCGATCGTTCCCGGCGCGGACCGCGCCACCGGTCACGTCAACGAGGTCACCGGTCGCGGCCGCCACACCTCCACCAGTCTCCAGGCCCTTGCCCTGCCCGGCGGTGGCTGGGTCATCGATACCCCAGGCGTGCGCTCCTTCGGGGTCTCCCACGTGGGCAGCGCCGACGTCCTGCGCGGCTTCCCGGACCTGGCCTCGGTGGCCGAGGACTGCCTGCGCGGGTGCACCCACGAGGACGGCGTCATCGACTGCGCCCTGGATGAGTGGGTGAGATGATCCGGCTGCGCCCAACGGGGCAGCGCGCACGGGTGGAGTCCTTCCGACGGCTGCTGGCGCCCCTCGCTGGAGGCCGAGGACCCCGCCAGGCCCTGAGCGCTCCTGGCTACGGGCGGGGTCCTTCGACGAGCGTCACGGTTTCGTCGACAGCGCGATCCTTAAACTCTGAGGGCCGCCTGCCCGGCTATTGGGCCATGACCCGGCAAAACGGCGCCAGCACTGAGTTTTTCACGCCTCGACGACCCCATTATTGGACATCCTGTAGCTAAAACTCACATCACAGAGCCGTTGCAGGATTCAACTACAAGCCGATTTTTGACGGTTCCCACAAGCGAAAGCGCGTTAGTCTCATGACATGCACAACCGTCCGACCCCTTCACTCCCACGTCCCGCCCTGGGCGACTTGTCCGCACGCGCCAACCTCTCAGCGGCGCGCCGGCGCGTCCTGGAGGTCGTGGAGGCTTCAAACGACGCGATGACGGCCGTTCAGGTCGCCAGCGCACTCAACCTGCACCACAACACCGTCCGTGAGCACCTCGACGCCCTGGTTGACGCCGGGTTCGTCACGGTGTCCACCAAGCCGACGGGCAAGCGGGGCCGCCCGGCCCTGCGCTACGCCTCGACGGCACCCGACCCCCAGCAGATGGTCGACGCCTACCTGCTGCTGCTCGACGCGATCGCCGACACCCTGGGCGAGGGCGAGGACGCCCGGGCCACCGCCCTGGAGATCGGTCGCCGCTGGGCCGAGCTGACCCCGGCACCGTCGCCGAGCCCGTGGTCGACGGCGAGGAGGTGGACCGGGTCACCGCCCTCATCCCCTACCTCGCGGTCATGGGCTTCGCCCCGGAGGTCTCCGGCGATACCGTCGTCCTGCGCTCCTGCCCGCTGGTCACGCGCAACCACCGGCCGCGCGACCTGGTGTGCACCATGCACGAGGGCTTCCTGCGGGCTGTCGTCGGCCCCGGCCCTGGGGCCTACGAGCGCATCAAGTTCCTGCCCAACGGGCCCGACGGCTGCCAGATCAGCCCGGCTGAACCGGCCCAGGAGGAGCCGGAGCTGAAGATCGTCCGCGCCGACGTCGCCTGATTCGCGCAGCTCCATCAATCACCATCATCCGTCCACCCTACCAACCACTTCTGAGATCGCAGGCTTCGGCCCCGGGCGCCTGTGCCCGGGGCCGAAGCCGTGCTCGCAGCCACACCCGGAGAAGGGCAGGATCACCTGATGCGGTATCGGCTCAGGAAGCGACCTCCAGGACACCATGAGCACCCTTCTCCATGTCGGCGAAGGAGTGGGACACGAACACGTAGTGGCCCGGCTCGGAGGCGACGCACTCGACGAAGCCGCCCTGGGCCGGGTGCAGGCCAAGAGCCTGGGACCCGCCGGACCAGGCGGCCCCGATCTGACTCGGGCCGCCGAGGGTCCAGGCCCCCTCGAAGAAGACCTGGTCGAACTGCAGGCCGACGACGTGGAACGACGTCGGCAGGGAGGGCCCGGCGGCCATGACCCAGAAGCGCACGCGCTCGCCCACCTTGGCCTTGAGCGGCTGCTGGTGGTACTGGAAGGCCACCCCGTTGAAGGTCATGAGGTCGGGGGTCTTGGCGGCGATCTTGTCCGTGCTGGGCTCACCGCCCTCGGGGCCGAGGTAGACCTCGGAGGCGACGATGGCGTACTCGCGATCAACGGACGGGCAGGCCCGGCGGGTCGATGATGACGGCCCCGTGCATGCCCGCGGCCAGGTGCAGGCTCATCGGTGAGGTGGAGCAGTGGTAGAGCCAGATCCCCGAGTGCTGGGCCTTGAAGGTGTAGACGAGGGACTCACCGGGGTTGATCGAGCGCATCGCCTCATCGGGCGGGGTGATCCCGGCGTGGAAGTCGATCGAGTGGCTCATGGTGCCGTCGTTGACCAGGGGTGATCTCGAAGGTGTCCCCCACCTTGCCGCGCAGGACGGGGCCGGGGACCTGGCCGTTGAAGGTCATGCGCCGCTGGGTGACACCGCCACCGACCGGCATGACCTGCTCCTTGACGGTGAAGGTGTGCCGGTGGGTCATCGGGTCCGCCGTCGGGGCTGCTCGGGGCGGGCGGCAGGGCGGCATCGAAGGCCTTGAAGTCGGCGGGCAGCCGGGCGGAGTAGTCGGGCACCGCGTCGTTGCCCGAGCCGGCCTGCCTGCCTTGGCCGCCGCCGTGCTGGTGGCCGCCGGCGCCCCGTCCCGCCTGCGGTGACGTGGAAGACCATGCCCTGGGCACGGTGGCCGGCGATGGAGCACCAGCCCTCGACCGGCCCGGTCACGACACCGGCGTCGAGCGTGCCCTTGGCTCTGGCGGCCACAGCGGCCGGTGGTCTGGCCAGTGGCCAGGACGAGATCGTGGACCTGGTCGGCGGTGTTGTCCAGGGTGATGACGAGCCGGTCGCCGGGGGTGACGTCGACCGTGTCCGGCACGAACCGCAGGCCCTCCACCTTGATGGTGGCGTTGACGGTGTTACCGGTGGCCTCAATGTCCTGGGTGGCCCCGCCCTGACCGCGGTTGCCGATGATGCTGCCGACGACGACGGCCGCTCCGGCGGTGAGCAGCCCCATGAGGATGCCGCGGCGGTCGGCGGAGTGCAGCAGGCCGCCCGACGACGCTGACGCGGCAGATGCCGTCGCGCCGGCCTGCGCCGTGGAGTCGGCTTTGCTCGACAGGGGGCGACGGTTGCGGTCGATGGCGGGGGCCGTGCCGGCCGTCACCGCCCGACGGTGGGCGGCGCCGGGCTTATCGGAGCTCGTCACGGCGTCGCTGGCAACGGCCCCACTGGCAGCCTGAGCGACACTGTCCTCGGTCAGCGCCCTGCAGCGGCGTTCTCGGAGGTGGCGGCGGCCTCGTCCGGGAGATGGGGCCTGCGCGTCGGGCGTCTTCGTCATCGGGTTCCCCCTTCAGGGCTGGGCGGACCGGCGGCCCGCGGGGTCGGAGGTGGGGACGGCGTCGCCGCCGGCTGAGGTGCGCGGCGCGCGCTTGCGTCGGGAGAGCTCGCGCAGGCAGAGGATCATGCCCGCAAGCAGGTAGGAGGTCACCAGCGCGGCCAGCGCCCCGGCGACGACGTGCACCTGCCAGGGCACTCCCGGGCTCACCGCCAGCAGGAGGCAGGCGTTGGCGGTGGTGACGCGGTAGGCGGCGCAGCGGTCCATGATCGCATTGGTGGCCCGGGTGGCCGCGGGCCCGCCGCCGAGCATCACCGGGGCGAGGTAGCTCAGGGCCGCCACGAGGATCTGGAGGGCGAAGCCCGCCGCCAGGGGCAGGCGCAGGGCGTGGATGACGTCACGGGCGGCGCCGACGTCGTCGGCCAGGGGCCATGCGGGCCCCCAGCACGGCGACGCAGCCGACGAACCAGGACACCGAGGCCGTGGCGGAGGCCGTGGCGAAGGAGGTCGGCGGGACCCGGCGGGCGGTCCTGTAGGCGGGGCACGAGGGACCCCGCAGGCACCACCGAGGTAGACCAGGGACGCCCAGGCCGGCCAGGGGGCAGCCACAGCCCCGGAGGCGGCCACGAGTCCGGTGCCGCCCACGAGGTAGGGCAGGCCGCGGGTGGTCCAGCGCGGCGCCAGGGGCTCCATGGGGGTGCGCAGCATCGTGGGCCACAGGACCGTCAGGGTCCCCAGGACCGTGGTGCCCACGAAGCCCAGCAGCATGGTGGTGGTGTGGGCCAGGTAGAGGATATCGGCCAGGCCGGAGCGTCCGCGGGCGTTGGACCAGGAGATGAGGAAGCCCAGGAGCGCACCGGTGGCCAGCAGGACGAGGGCGACGGCGTAGTGGATGGCCAGGGGACGCCAGACGCGGGGCGATAGCCCGCCGGTACTGCACGGTGATGGCCACGACGCCGGCGATGGCCTGGGCCATGACAATTCCCGCCCCGGTCAGCGCCAGCACCTGGTGGCCCATGGTGATGCCGGTGAGCACGACGACCGTGCCGGACTGTGAGCGTAGAGGCGCGCGTCCAGGAGGGCGGCGCCGCCCAGGGCGGGTCGGTGCAGGAGGGTGTCGGCGAAGTGGGCGGACCAGATGGTGATGGCGCTGCCGATCCCGCCCAGGAGCAGGGCGTGCAGGGGCAGCCAGGTGCCCCAGGAGACCAGGGGCCCACGATCGTGAGGCCCGCCAGGACCGCAGCGGTGAGCATCCAGGCCATGACGAGGGCGTTGCGGCGCACCTGGGTGGTGCGCCGGGAGGGCTTTCTTGGCGGGGTCGGCCGCCCGGTCCCCCGCGATGGTCCGGGCACCGAAGGCGAAGCGGAACGGGGGGCCGGGCCTGGGGCCGGGAGAACCGATGGACAGGCTCATGCGGGACTCCCGCCTGCCTGCGTCGTTGATCCGGCTGCTGCGGCCGCAGCCGGCCGTTTCACTCGGACCGATGTCCGGATACTGCCGGAGGTCAGGACGCGTCCCACGGGTGAGGACCATGAAGACGACGATCGCCGCCACCCCGACGGCGCCGCCGACCTGCCAGGCCACGGAGGCTCCCGCCAGCAGGCCCACGACGCGCACCGCCAGGCCGGCGTGCAGCAGGAGGTAGGGCAGCCACATGAGCCGGTGGTAGGGCAGCGCTCGGTGGACGATCGCGGGGATGATGACCGGGGCGTGGGCCAGGATCATGGAGAAGGCGAAGCCCACCGTGATGCAGTGGATGACGATCTCGTAGGCGGATCCTCGCAGGCCCTGGAGGCCCCACAGCGACCAGACCGCCCCGGCGACGGCGAGCCACACGTAGCCGGCGAGCATGGAGGCCGCCATGAAGCGCACCCGCCGCCGGCTCGGACCGTGCGCCGGGCGACGTCGTAGTACGCCATGACGACGGCCAGCCCCAGCAGGGCCGGGCCGACCACGAGGTGGGAGCCCTGAGCGACCAGCAGCAGGCAGGCGCCCAGGACCGCCGCACCGGACAGCGCCTCGACAACGGTCTCGACCAACTCGTCGAGGAAGGCGATCCGGGCCAGCTCCAGGCGCTCACCGACGATGGTGAGCGTGGGGAAGAGCAGCCACAGCGCGACGACGTCCTCGATGCCACGGCCTCCCATCCACAGGATGTCGCCCAGCAAGAGTGCGGCTGCGCCCATGGCCTCGACGTCGACGGCGGCGCTGGGGGCGCGCCGGTGAACCCGCAGGTAGATGGCGCACAGGATGCATGTGGCGATGGTCATGAGCCCCCGGCCGACGACGTCGGGGCGCGCGGCCAGGAGGGCCAGGCAGCCCGCAGCGTTGCCCAGCGGGGCGAGGAAGGCCCAGGGGGCGCGGGCGGCGACCGCCCGCTCCAGGGCGATGACGGTCCCCAGGAAGCCGACGAGCATGAGGGGACCGTGGAGCGCCGCCAGCCTGGTCCTGTCGATGGGGGCCGGCAGGTTGAGGCGCAGGAGGGCGGCGTCGAGTCCCATGAGGATGCAGGCGGCGCCCAGGGCCAGGAGCCACCAGGCGCGGCGCCACCCGGGTGGTCAGCGCCCGGCTGAGGCGGCCGGTCGCGTCGTCGGCGGTGGGCGCCTTGACCTGTGCGTCTGCCGCTGCCGGCTTGTCCGTCTCCACGGCCCAACCGTATCCAACAGCGCCGGAAACACCCGCACGCACAGCGGCAGAACATTCATGGACGACACGGCTCCGCGTCATCCATGAGGTCTCGGTCGGTCGGGGTGAAGGTCGTGCCGGTGAGGGCGGACGGTCGTTCCCGCCGGCACGTGATGGTAGTAAGGTCACTCTGACCAGTACGAACACTCTGAAGGAGAGCCCTATGAGCGAGAGCCCCGAGCTGCTGCCCGTCACCGAGAAGAAGTCCAGCTGCGGCTGCCACGAACACAGCGACGAGCGCCTCACCCTGGACGCGCGCGCCATCCCGCACCGTCTGCGCCACGCCGCGGTCATCGGTGCAGCCTCCTCCCTGAACCCCGGTGAGGGCTTCGACCTGGTGGCCCCGCACGTGCCCACCCCGCTGCTGGCCCAGATCGACCAGCTGCCCTTCACCTTCCAGCACACGCTGCTGGAGCAGTCGGAGGGCTTCGCGCGCGTCGAGATCCTGCGCACCGCCTGATCCACATCTCGTCGCGACCGGCTGGCGGGAGGCGTCCAGGGGGTGAGACCTCGCCCCTGACCACGAGCTCAGGTCCGCACTCCACACCGCCGGCACGCTCCCGATATGCTCGACGTATGACGCCAGCACCGCTCGATGCCGCGGTCGTCGGCCCGAGCAGGACCTGTGGCAACTCCACGGACCTGCCCATGCCGACGACCCGGCCGGTGCTGCCCGAGCCATCCGGGCGGCCGGGCTCGCTGGAGTCGGTCCTCCCGGCCGAGTCGATCCCGGAGCTGGCGGCCATCGCCGACGATGTCCCGCAGCGGCTGACCGACCGCCACGGGCGCACCGTGCGCGACCTGCGCCTGTCCATCACGGACCGCTGCAACCTGCGCTGCACCTACTGCATGCCCGCGCAGGGAGCTCCAGTGGCTGCCCCACCCCGGCACTGCTGACCACCGCCGAGCTCACCCGCCTGGGGGCGATCGCCGTCGAGCGCCTGGGGTGGAGCGCATCCGCCTGACCGGCGGCGAGACCGCTGCTGCGACGGGACCTGGAGGAGATCGTCGCCTCGCTGTCCACGCTGCGGACGTCGTCGGGCCTCAAACCGGACATCGCCCTGACCACGAACGGTCTGGGGCTGGAGAGGCGGGCCACCGGTCTGCGCGAGGCGGGGCTGGACCGCGTCAACATCTCCATCGACTCACTGGACCCGCAGGACTACGCCGCCATCACTCGCCGGGACCGGCTCGCCGACGTCCTGACTGGGATCGCCGGCGCCCAGGAGGCCGGTCTGGATCCCATCAAGGTCAACGCCGTGGCCATGCCCGCCACCGTGGAGGAGCGTGCACCACGTCTGCTGCTCGAGTGCCTGCGCCGTGGCTGGCAGCTGCGGTTCATCGAGCACATGCCGCTGGGACCGCGCGAGACCTGGCGCAGCCAGGACGTCATCGGCGTCGACCATATCCTGGGGGCGCTGCGGGACGGCCGGCTTCATCCTCACCGAGGTGGGTCGTCCCGACCGTCGCCCGGCCGCCCTGTGGCGGGTGGCCGCCGGCAGCGCGTCGGGTGAGAAGCACCCGGCCGGGACGGTGGGCGTCATCGCCTCGGTCACCGCTCCCTTCTGCTCGGACTGCGACCGCACCCGCATCACGGCCGACGGGCGCCTCATGACCCGCCTCTTCTCCAGCACCGAGACCGACCTGCGCGGTCCCATGCGCGCCGGGGCCGACGACGACGAGCTCATCCGCATCTGGGCCAGGGGCCACCTGGGGCAAGCCCGCGCGCACGGCTCGGACGCTCCCCAGACCGAGAGCGACGGCTTCGCACGCCCGCACCGCACCATGTCGGCCATCGGCGGCTGACCCCCACTCCCGTGAGGCGCCCCGCTATGAGTCCCCAGAGCTGTCCCCGGAGGCGAGCGCACAGACGAGCCCGAGGCAGGCCTCAGTGACTCTGCGCTACTTCGCCGCGGCCGCCGAGGCCGCCGGCCGCCCCGAGGAGCGCCTCGACCTGCCCGCGGGCACGACGCTGGCGGGCCTGCGCGAGCAGCTGGCCGGGACGAGGGCTGGAGTTGGCGACGGGTGGTTCCGATCTGCAGCTTCCTGGTCAACTCGGTCTCCACCCGGCGGACTCCGCTCACGCCTCTGGCCGATGGCGACGCTGTCGACGTGCTCCGCCCTTCGCCGGCGGGTGAGGAACCCGCATCGAGCCGGGCACTTCTCGCGTAGCCCTACCGTTTTTCCGCCCGGATACGCGAAGAAGCCCCGGATCGATGGAAAAGGGAGAAGGCGATCAGGCGAGGTTGCTCCACTGGGCCGAGCCGTCCGTGAAGGTCTGGCGCTTCCACACGGGCAGGCGCTCTTGACCTCCTCGACGATCTCGCCGCACACGGCGAAGGCCTCGGCGCGATGGTCGGAGCTGACCGCGACCGCGAGCGCCGCCTCCCCGACGCTCAGGTCTCCGACGCGGTGGACGACGCCGAGGGCCCGCACCTGTCCGCGCTCGGCGACGTCGCGGGCGATCTGCTCGACGATCCGGCCGGCCGTGGGGTGGCAGGAGTAGCCGATGCCGGTGACGGCGCGGTCGGCGTCGTGGTTGCGGACCACACCCTCGAAGGTGACGACGGCGCCGGCGGCCGCGTCCTGGACGGCGTCGGCGAGCTCGGAGACGCTGACGGGGGCCTCGGTGACCTCGGCGCGCACCACACGGGCCACGTGGGCCGGGAACGGCCTGCTGAGCTGATCGGGATGAACGTCACGGGAGTCTCCTCGTCCCTGGGCGCCGTAATGGGCATCATCGGATGGTCGGCCGCGAGCATACCCACGTGGGCACGTCCGGCTGAACAGGCATGATAGGCCCACGACATCCCGTCGCCCCGCCGGTGACTGGCCGCGCTGCTGCCCCCGAGGACGACCCGTCGAGAAAGGACCGCTATGGCGCAGATGATTCCCTGAGGACTACGTCACCCGGGTGCTTGAGGCCCTCTCCCCCTGGAGGCCAGCCGGCTGGCGCTGGAGACGCTCACGGCCGGGTACTGGCCGAGGACGTGACCGCCGCCGTCCCGGTGCCGCCGTGGACGAACTCGGCGATGGACGGCTACGCGGTGCGCGCCGAGGACACGACCGGCGCCTCGCCGCAGACCCCCGTGGTTCTGCCGGTGAGCGGGAGACGTTCAGCCGGTGCCGCGCCGCAGCCCCTCGTTGCGGGAACCACTCAGCGAATCAGTGACCGGGGCGATGCTGCCCGAGGGCGCCGACGCCGTGGTCAAGGTGGAGGACACCGACCAGGTTCCCGGCCCCAACCCCCCTTCCGGACCGGGTTGAGATCCGCGCAGCGGTTCGGCCCGGTCTCAGCATCCGCCGCGCCGGGGAGGACCTGGGCGCAGGGGATCCGGTCATGGCGGCTGGGACGAGGCTGTCCGCGGCGGCCGTCTCCGCCCCTGGCCTCCGTGGGGCTCGGATCGGTGCGGGTGGCGGCACGGGTGCGCGTGGCCGTGGTCTCCACCGGGGCCGAGCTGCGTGACGCCGGTCATGTGCTGAAGCCCGGCACGATCCCGGACTCCAACTCCTTGCTGCTGGCCGGGCTGGTGGCCGAGCACGGTGCGGTGTGCGCGAGCGTGTCCCGTAGCGGCGACACGGCCGAGGACCCTGGCCGAGGTGCTGCGGCGGACCGCGTCCGGCGCCGATCTCATCGTCACCTCGGGGGCGTGTCGGCGGGGGCCTTCGATCCTCTGACGATGCTGGCCGAGGCGAACCAGGGGCGGGACGCAGCGGTGCGTCTGGACTTCGTCAAGGTGGCCATGCAACCGGGCAAGCCCCCAGGGGGCACGGCTGGGTGCGCGCCGACGATGGTCGACGGGTGCCGATCATCTGCCTGCCGGGCAACCCGGTGAGCGTCCTGGTCTCCTTCACCACGATCGTGGTCCCGGCCCTGGCCCGCCTGGCCGGGCAGGACACCAGCGACAGCAGCGACGGGATGCTCCCGGGCGCCCCGGCCGACGGCTCGCGCGGCTGTGGCCTGGCGGACCCCGCCGGGCGGCGCCAGCACGTGCCGGTGCGCTTCACCGGACCGCCCGCTCATCCCGCCGCCGCTGGAGGCGGACAAGCACGGAAACCATGCCGAGGGGCGGCGCCGAGGAGCATGCGTGCCGCCGTGGGTGACGCCCACCCACCGCCTGGGCTCGGGCTCACACCTGGTGGCCTCACTGCCTGCCGCGCAGGCGCTGGCGGCTGTGGCCGCCGAGGTCGAGGCCGTCGAGGTCGGCGACGAGCTCCCCCTCATCGCGCTGCCCGACTCGCTGTCCCCCGTCGCCTCCGGTACGCACGGTAGAGCTCGCGGACGGTCCCTCGAGGGCCCGCCGTCGAGCGGAGGTGCGTCCGCGACACCCGATTCCCCAACCCACTGAAGGAGCCCCTCATGACTACCCGTCCTGATATCACCCTCACCCACCTGGACGAGGCGGGCGCCGCCTACATGGTGGACGTCACCGCCAAGATGCAGAGTGTGCGCGAGGCGCGGGCCACCGCCTCTGTGACCTGCTCGGAGGCGATCGTGACCGCCCTGCGCGAGGGCGCCGTCCCCAAGGGCGACGTGCTCGCAGTGGCCCGCGTGGCCGGGATCGCGGCCACCAAGAAGGTCCCCTGACCCTGCCGCTGGCGCACGTCATCGGCGTGCACGGCGCACGCGTGGACCTGGAGGTCGTCGACGGCGGCGTACGCATCGAGACGACCGTGCGCACGGCCGACCGCACGGGGGGTGAGATGGAGGCCCTCACGGCCGCCACCGTGGCCGGACTGGCGATCGTCGACATGGTCGAGGGTGGACCGGGGCGTCGAGCTGCGCGAGGCCAAGGTGGTGGCCAAGTCCGGGGGCCGCTCAGGGGACTGGGTGCGCGGTGACGGCGCCTGACCGGGCCGACGGCCCCGAGGTGAACGCCACGGGCCCGGTCGACGTCGTCGTCCTGGCCGGCGGGACCGGCCGGCGGCTCGACGGTGCCTCCAAGCCCGACGTCGTCGCCCGCGGAGCGCGCCTGCTCGACCATGTCCTGGCCGGGCTGGAGCAGCTGCGGGAACAGGGCCTTCCACTGGGGCGCGTGTGCGTCGTCGCCCCCGAGCGGGTGGCGCTGCCCGAAGGTGTCCTGCGGGCACTGGAGGACCCGCCCATGGGCGGGCCGGTCGCCGGATCGCGGCAGGGCTGACGATCCTGGAACAGAACCGGCCGACAGCGGAGCTGACCGGGATCCTCACCTGTGACGCCCCAGCCTCCTGGCGGGCGCTGCCGGCTCTGCACCGGGCGCTGCTGGGCGCCGGACGGGACCTGGAAGGCGTCTGCACCCGCGACGGCGACCACACCCAGTACCTGCTGGGTCTCTACCACCGCCGGGCGCTGGCCGCGGCCACGACCCCGAGGCTACCCCTGCGAGACGTAGCCGTGCGTCGGGTCCTCGGGAGCCTCCGCGTCGCACGCTCGCCGTCCCCTCACGGGATCGTGAGGGACCTGGACACCTGGGCCGAGGTCCGAGCATGGGACACCGACCTGCCCGAGTGACGAGCGAGGGCCCCCCTTTCGCGGGCCCCTCAGTGGTCGCCGCCGCCGAGCTGCTCCAGGACGTGGGGCACCAGGGGGCCGACGACGGCGACGGTGTCCTTGACCCCGCCGCGTGAGCCGGGGGCGTTGACGACCAGGGCGCCGTCGTCACCGCGGGAGGTCACTCCCACCAGGCCGCGGGACAGTCCCGCCAGCGGCGTCTTGGTCAGCCCGTGGGCGCGGATCTGGGCCTCGATGCCCTCGATGCGGGTCTCAAGCAGCGGTGCTGTGGCCTCGGGGTGAGGTCGCGGGGGTGACCCTGGTGCCGCCTGTGGTCAGGACCACCTGGGCGCCGGCGGACACCGCCCGCCTGATCGCCCTCGCGCACCGACTCGACGCCGTCGGGCACAAGGTCCACCGTGTCGACCACGACGTCGTGCTCGGCCAGGAGTCGCTGCGCCAGGGGGCCGGAGAGGTCTCGCGATCCCCGCTGGCACAGCGGTCGGAGACAGTGATGACGGCGCCTTGACGGGCGCGGGCAGGGGCAGCCAGGCCCTTCTGGACGATGGGGGTCTCACTCATGGGCCCACTGTAGTCCGCGCGGTCCCTGCTCAGGTACCTCCAGCCTCCGCCGGACGCGGAGGGTTCTACAGGGTTCCGTCCCGCCCCCACAATAATTAGACAACTTACATTTAACTTAATTCGTTGTCCTCGAGTACGGTCGAGACCCCAGTTTCGCCCCTGCATTGCTCGGACATTCGTCCCTTGCCTAAAGGTCCTGCCGCGGACATGCATCATAGGGGCGGTGCGTGTCCGCACGCCCCCACCGACATCTTCACGACAGTCTCAGGTCCACGGCGCCGTCGCCCACCAGACCGAGCCCCACACACAGCAGGAGCCCTATGTCCACGCTCGACACCTCCGGTCGCGTCCTCACAGGGTGGAACCCCGAGGAGCCGGAGAAGTGGTCCGCGAAGATCGCCTGGACCACCCTGACCGTCTCGACCTACTCGATGATCCTGGCCTTCTGCGTCTGGTTCCTCCCCAGCGCGATCGCCCCCAAGCTCACCGAGATCGGCTTCCAGCTCACCGACGGTCAGCTCTACTGGCTCGCCGCCATGCCCGGCCTGTCCTGCGGGCTCATCCGCCTCGTCTACATGTTCCTGCCGCCGATCGTCGGCACGCGCAAGCTCGTCGCGTGGTCGTCCCTGCTCTACGCGCCGCCGATGCTCGGGTGGTTCTTCGCGGTGCAGAGCAACGAGACGAGCTTCGGGGTCCTGCTCGCCCTGGCCTTCGCCTGCGGATCGGGGGCGGCTCGTTCTCCGGGTTACATGCCCTCGACCGGGCTACTTCTTCCCCAAGCGGCTCTCCGGTACCGCCCTGGGGATCCAGGCGGGCATCGGAAACCTGGGAATGAGCATCATCCAGCTGCTGAGCCCCTGGCTCATGGGCTTCGGCCTGCTGGGCATCACCTGGATCGCTCCTCAGCACGCCGGCAACGGCCAGGTCTGGGTCCACAACGCGGCCGTCTTCTTCATCCCGTGGACCATCGTGGCCGCGATCCTCGCCTTCGCCCCTGCTCAAGGACGTCCCGGTCAAGGCCAACATCCGCCAGCAGATCGACATCTTCTCCAACCTGGACACCTGGTACACGACACTCATGTACGTGGCGACCTTCGGCCTGTTCTCGCGGTTCGCCGCGCAGTTCGGGCCCTCATCAAGAACACCCTACGGGCCCGCAGTCGGTCCTGGCTGAGCACTTCGACAAGTCCCTCGCTGCCCCTGGGCGCGACCTACGCCTTCCTGGGGCCACTCATCGGGTCGGTCGTCCGGATGCTGGGGTCCCCTGTGCGACCGCTTCGGTGGGGCCATCTGGACCTTCATCTCCGTGGTCGGAATGGGCGTCACGCTGGCCATCACCACCTTCTACCCACCTCGACTGATCCGGCGCAGTTCCCCGGGTTCCTGTGGTCCATGCTGGCGATGTTCTTCTTCTCCGGCCTGGGCAATGCCGGCACCTTCAAGCAGATGCCGATGATCATGCCCAAGCGGGTAGGCCGGCGGCGCCATCGGCTCACGGCCGCCATCGCCAGCCTGGGCCCCTTCATCGTCGGTGTCGCCATCGCCTCCCCTGGGCGCCACCACCTGGTTCTGATCCGGTCGCCCACTGCGCCCTGTGCGCGGTCATCTGCTGGCTGCGCTACGCCCGTCCGGGAGCCCCGTTCCCGGGCTGAGACCCCGCACCTGTCGTCGGCCCGGCCCGCCCGCAACCGACTGACCGGCTCGATGACGCGGCCGCTGAGGTCTCAGCAGAGCGTCCGAGCCAGCCAGAGGGGCTCAGCGCGCCCGGCTCCCACCGACCGCTGAACCGCTTCGGGCCAGCACCGACGAACAATGCGAATCACAAGCACGCCGCCAACCAACCACCAGCCTCACGGACCAAAGGACCATTGATGAGCACCACCGGCTCCCCAGCCCACTGGCCCTGGGATCGTCCCCGACCCGACCAGCAGGTCGAGAACGCCCCCGGACTGCTCACGCTGGGCTCTGTACCCTGCGCTGAGGACAGGCCTCCCGCGACGCCCGCCGCCTGTTCCTGACCGGCGGGCGCGAGGCGGACACCTTCTACCGGCACCGGTGGAGCCACGACAAGATGGTCCACTCCACCCACGGGGGTCAACTGCACCGGCTCATGCGCCTGGGAGGTCTACGTCTCCGACGGCATCATCACCTGGGAGAAGCAGATCACCGACTACCCCACAACGGGGCCGGACATGCCCGAGTACGAGCCCCGCGGCTGCCCGCGCGGTGCGGCCTTCTCCTGGTACACCTACTCCCCCACGCGCATCCGCTACCCCTACGTGCGCCTCGGTGCTGCTGGACGCCTTCCGCGCCGCGAGGTCCGTCAACGACGGCGACCCTAGTGGCCGCCTGGGCGCAGGTCACGGCGACCTCGACACCGCTAAAGGCCTGCGCGTCGGCCCGAGGCAAGGCGGGCATGGTGCGCGTGGGCTGACGAGGCCATGGAGATCGTCGCGGGCCGCCTATGTCCACCACATCCGGACCTGGGGTCCGGACAGGATCATCGGGTTCTCCGTCATCCCGGCATGTCCCAGGTCTCCCACGGAGCCGGCGGGCCGCCTCCACTGAGCCTGATCGGCGGCACGATGCTCCTCCTTCTACGACTGGTACGCCGACCTGCCTCCGGCCTCCCGCTGCAGGTCTTCGGCGACCAGACCGACGTGCCCTCGAGGCCGGCGACTGGTACAACTCCCAGTACCCTCATGATGTGGGGCTCCAACCCGCTGACCTGCACCCCGGACGCACACTCATGACCGAGGCCCCGCTACCACGGGCGGGGGTCGTGGCTGTCTGACTGCGCCGACAACACCAAGTTCGCTGACCAGGCTGCAGTGCCGCGTACGACCGACGGCGCCCTGGCCCAGGCGATGGGGCGCATCATCTGAGTTCCACGTCACGTGCGCCATGAGTCGCTTCTTCCTGACCACATGCGCCGCTACACTGACCCTTCCTCATCGGCCTGGAGCCCCTCGCCCCGACGGCACCGGCTGCGTGCCCGGCCGCTTCTCGTGACGTACCTGACGTCGACGGCGTCGCCGCCAGCGCCCTGAAGAACGAGTTCCGTGCGCGCGCGTGGGACCGCCAGCGGCCCGGCTGACCCCGGCGGCACTGGCCGGACCGCTCACCCCTCGAGGGCGAGGGAAGTGGAACCTGCTCATGGAGAGGCCCGACCTGGTCATGAGCATCCTGACCTGCACGGCGAGGGCAGGCCCAGGCCCTGAGGTCCCCTGCCGCTCTTTCGACCTGCCGATCGGCCACCCCGAGTCTCCTGGCGCAGGCGTCGTGCGCCGCGGCGCCGGTCACCCGAATCGGGCACCGCCCTGGTCACCACCGTCTGACGACCCTGCTCCCTGGCCCAGTACGCCGTCGAGCGCCCCTCCATGCCGGCGAGTGGCCCTGGCGATCTACTAGGACGCCAGTGTCCCGGGCATCCCGCCCTGGGGCCAGCGCGAGATCACCGGCGTCAGCGCCATCATCCGAGGTGGCACGGAGACTTCGCCTCAACGCCGTGCATCCGGCGGCCGCCCCAGGACTGTCGGGCGCGGGCATCAGACCACTACTACCACGCCGACCAGATCTACCGGACGATCTGTGCACTGACTCCGCATGCGCACCCAGGGGGCTCAATGGCGGTGGCTGGGCCCATGCGCGGGCCAGGGCAGGAAAGGTCCGCCTGCCCAGCGGCTTCCAGCAGTAGCTGCCCTGACTGGCACCCGCCCGGCCCGCCAGATGATCGCCACGCCTTGCACATCACTACCGACCAGTGGCAGCCACGACACCACCTCCGCCGAGCGCCTGGCCTCCGCCAGCTGGGAGCCCTTGACGGGCAAGACGACGACCGATAGCCATGGTCGAGGCCATGAGGCGCGGGTGACTGCGTCCCACCGACCCTTCAACCCGCAGCCCACTGCTCCTGGGCCAGCAGGCTGCCGAGGCGGCATGGACCCCAGACTACGTCGTCGAGCAGCGCTCCGGTGAGCTGCGCCCCGCCTGCGAGGACCCTGACGCCCCCGGAGAACTCCCCGCATCGCCGTGGCGCACGGAACCTGCTGGGCAGCTCGGGCCAAGGCACGGAGTTCTTCCCTGTCCATGGTGGGCGCGGACAACGACGTCAACGCCGTCGAGACCCGCCCGAGCAGCGGCCCGTCTCGGTGACGCTGGCGCGACGAGGCCCCTGTCGGCAAAGCCTGATCTCGCGTGGACCGCGGATCTGCAACACCTCCACCACCCTGCACTCCGACGTCGTTCTGCCCGCGGCCACCTGGTACGAGAAGCACGACATCCCTCGACCGACATGCACCCTCGTGCACTCCTCAACGCGGCCATCGACCTGCCCTGGAGGCGCACCGACTCCAGGTCTTCCAGACCCTGGCCGCTCATCTCCGCGGGCGCCGCGCCACCTGGGCATCCCAGACCGACGTCGTCGCCGCGCCCTCACCCACGACACCCCTGACGCCCCGACGATGGCGCACGGCGACGTGTCCTCTGCCCCAGAGTGGGTGCCGTGACGATGCCAAGCTGGTGCCCACCCAGCGGACTACACCCAGATTCGGGGCCAAGTTCGACGCCCTGGGTCCTGGCCGAGAAAGCTCGGGCCGCCCCTGCAAGGGCATCATGCCCAAGCCCGGGCCGGAGGTGGAGCGCCCTGGCCCTGCAACCACGGGTCTCCGACGGCGCGGCCGCCGGTCGGCTGCTGCATCGACACCGAGCATCCGCGCCGCCGACGCGATCTTCACGCCGTCGGGGACCACCAACGGGCGCATCTCCACTGAGGGCTGGGACACGCTGTCCAGGGCGCACTCGGCACCAAAGCCTGCGTCGAGCCCAGTGAGGAGGAGGCCGAAAAGCTCATCTCTTCGCTCGACACCAGGTCAAGCCCCAGGGAGTCATCACTCCCGGTGGTCCGGCTCTGGAGCACGGCGGCCGGCGCTACTCGGCCTCGTGGTCAACGTGGAGCACGCTGCGCCCTGGCACACCCTGACCGGGCGCGCAGCTACCACTACCTGGACCACGACTGGATGCGGGCGTGGGTGAGGCCATGCCCGATCTTCAGCCGCCGCTGGACTTCCACGCCCTGTACGGGGAGACGGCTGGCTCGGTGTCCACGGAGCCAGGCGGGCACGGCCGAGCTCGCGGTGCGCTACATCACCGCGCACACAAGTGGGCGATCCACTCTGCAGTACTTTCGACAACCCGCACATGCTCACCCTGGGGCGCGGTGCCAGACCATCTGATGAGTCCCCAGGACGCCGACAAGATCGCGCCGGCGACAAACGAGTGGGTCGAGGCCTACAACCGCAACGGCATCGTGCGGCGCGCGCCATCGTCTCCCACCGCATTCCCTGAGGGCATGGTCTTCATGCACCACGCCCAGGAGCGCACCATGAAAACACCCCTGCCGACCGAGTCCAGCGGCAGGCGCGGCGGGACGCACAACTCACTGACCCGATCGTGCCTAAAGCCCAGCCACTCGCCGCGTCACGCGCAGCTGTCCTACGCACCTTAACCACATCGGCCCCACGGGCAACACCGCGACGAGGTCACGCTCATCCGTCGCCGCAGCAACCAGGAGGTGACTGTCGATCGAAGGTCACGGCCCAGATCGCAATGGTGATGAACCCCTCGACAAGGCATCGGCTGCCACCCTGTTCAGTGACCTGCAAGCAGGCCTGACCAACACGAGGGCACCGAGTACATGTGGTTCAACAACGTCGAGACCCTGGCCCTGGTGTCGGCTACCCCTGAGGGCTGGGAGGACCAGGACACCCTGCGCGGCGGCTGGGAGCGCACGGCATCGCGGGCGCCTGCGCCTGCTCCGCGGACGCCTGCGCCGACCTGGTCAACATCTCGCCAACCCGGACATGCCCCACTGCTGAGATCACGGCCTCGACCTAGCTGACCGTCTGCCTCGGCCCCAAGGACTCCTCGCGCTGCCTGCCGGTGCTGGCGCTAAGAGCCAGCTGACTGGCGAGCATGCCTCCACCATCCAGTGGGGTCTAAACTGGATGACGACCTGGGCGGCTCCATGGAGACCGTCAGCAGGACCTGGTCATCGAGGCCATGAGCACGAAGGTGCGCACTGACATCGAGTCGGCCTTCATGTTCCACTCTGCCGCGCATCTCGCGAGCACTGCCTCAACCCCACCCTGCGTGTCCGCCTGCCCGTCGCGCGCAGCTGGCAAGCGCACCGAGGACGGCATCGTCCTGGTGACGAGGACGCCTGCCGCGGCTGGCGCATGTGCGTCCTCCTGCCCTACAAGAAGGTCTACTTCAACCACACCACCGGCAAGGCTGAGAAGTGCACCCAGCCACCTGCGCCTGGAGTCGGCGAGCCCACTGTGCCCGGAGACCTGCGGGCCGCCTGCTACCTGGGCGTCCTCCCTCTACGACGCCGACTGCGTCTCGCAGGCCGCCGCAGTCAAGGGGACCCGCAGGACTCTATACGGGCCCAGCGGATCCTTCTCAACCCCACGACCCTGGAGGTCGTGGCCGGGCGCGCGCCGAGGGGCGTCCGGACAACTGATCGAGGCCGCCCAGGCCTCCCCATCTGGGACCTCATCGATTACCCCAGGAGGTGGCCTCGCCTCCACCCGAGTACCGCACCATGCCGATGGTCTGGTACATCCCGCCGCCTCCCCGGTCGTCGACGAGGCTGCGGCGGCTGCGCTGACGGGGAGGACCACAAAGGTGCTGCTCACGGCCGTCTCCGGACATGCGCATCCCGCTGAGTACCTGGCGGGTCTGTTCACGGCCAGGTGAGACTAACACGGTGGAGCTCGTGCTGCGGCGTCTCACGCGATGCGCCCCTAGCATGCGCGACGCGTCGCCTGGGCCGCGAGCCACTGACCCGAGCCACGCCGCCGCCGTGAGCCTCGAGCGCCGAGAAGCTGGAGGCCATGTACCGCCTGCTGGCCATCGCCAAGTACGATGACCGCCATGTCATCCCCATCGCGCTTGAGGTCGCGCGGCATGGGAGTCCATGGGCAACGACGCGTCAAGACCCTCCTGGGCGAGGGCGCCGGCCGGCTGCCACCCTGACGTCGCCTCCTTCCACGGGCAGGGCGGCGCGTGGGCACCAGCCCGGTGAGCCCTGCTCGCTGCTGACCGTGCGCCGAGCCGGTGCCGGCTGCCGGCCCGAATGCTGCAGTCGGCGTGCCCCAGCCGGTGGGGCGGCGCGCAGGCTGATGGCCCCTCACGGCAGTTCGACCGGCCGCGGTCGCGCTCCCAGGACCTCTGAGATGGTCTCCTTCGTCCGCGCTCAGGGTCCTTCAGGTTTACGAGGTACCCCTGACCTCCTCAGCGAGCCACTCCACATGGCGGCCTCGCTGCCGCTGGATTACCCGGCTGAGGGCGCGGTCTGGGAGCGCTGCCCGACTGCCGTCGAGGCCGAGCTGGCCACGCCACGCCGGGAGACGTGGCCGTCCTCCTGAGGGAGTTCATCGCTTATCGGCCAGCCCTGGCGCTGCGGCGAGCGTGCCAGCCGACATCACGTGGAGGTCTTCGATCGCCGTCGGCGCTGCTGCCTGCACCCATTTCCTACTACACGGTGGGGCGACACGCACCGGGGCTGCGCCGCTGGCCTCTGCAGGCGGGCGCTGGCGGCGGCGGCTACGAGATGGCCGCCGATGAGCTGCCTGACCACCCGCCGGTGGTCCTCGAGCTGTCCAGCGCAGCGGCTGACGAGGTGGCCAGCGCGCTCGTCCTCCCACCGCGAGGGCATCGAGTAGCTGCGCAGCGCCTGGCGACGCGCCTCCCCACGCGGGACCGGGTGGAGGCTCGTCTCAATGACCCTGCCGCAGATCGACGAGGCCACCGCCGAGCGAGTGCGCGCCTCCTCGTGGCGGCCGGCCTCCACCGAGACCGTCGGTGTCACTGACACCCTGCCCTTCCCCGACCAGTTCCTGCAGGGCAACCTGAGTCTGTCTGGTTCACCCACCCTGCCGGACCGTGCCGGTCGCCGTCCCCCTCACGAGCAGCGGGAGAGCATGACACGAGTCTGATCCAGCAGAACCTCGTGGGTGGCCCCTGCCCTACGCCAGGCCTGGTGCCGTGGCGGCAGTGATAGCTCGGCGGTGGCGCACCGACCAGTTCGGGTGGGACCTCCTCCCTCGCAGTGGAACGAGTCGCGCATCCCGCCTCTGGCCTCTGTTCCACCTGGGCTTCCTCATGGTGATGGGCGGTCACGTCGTCGGGCCCCTGGGTGCCCAGGGACGTCACCGAGATGCTGCGTCTCCCCAGCACATGACTGACCCGCGCGACATCACCGCGGGCACCTTCTGCGGCCATCCTGACGATCTGGGCATGGCCGACTCATCTACCGGCGCGTCGTCGTCAAGAGCGCGCGACCGGCCACCACCCGCAACGACCTGGTCAGCGTACCGCTTCCTCATTGTCCCGGTCCTGCTGGGCTCGGCCGCACTTGTCCCAACCAGCTCACCGACGCCCACGGCTACGACTACCGCGAGACGATCAGCCCCCAGCTGCGTCAGTACTGGTCCTCCAGCCGCGCCCCGAGCTCATGAGCCGACGTACCGGTCTCTTCAAGCTTCACGTCATCGCGGGCTTCTGCCCCTGGCGATCTGGCCTTCACCCGCCTGGTCCACGCGGTCTCCGCGCCCGTGGGCTGTGACCGCCCCTCACGTGGTCTACCGCTCACGCGAGGGGCCACCCACCGCCCGGACCTCACGTGGCTGGACCCCGGTGAAGGACCCAGGGCACCGGAAACCAGGGTCAACGACGTCGCCCCGTCCCAGGGCGCCTGGAACCGGGCCGCCCCTCAGCCTGACGAAAGGACACGCATGATATCTCGCCGCATAGCCATACGCCGCCGTCAGCATGCTCTCCGTCGTCTCGCCTCGCAGCCGCGCGCGCGCGCATCCAACAGCCCACCGGCGCCGCTTTCGGGCGCCGCCTCTGCTGGCGCTGAGGAGGCCACCGCAAGCGTCACGGTCCTGGCCGCAGCCCTCCCAGGATGCCTCACGAGATCGAGGAAGACCGTGAAGTATGTAACCTCGGCCTGACGTCCCTCGACTTCAGGGCTCCCCAGACCTGGTGACCCCAATGTCGAGCAGCGCCGACGTCCTGGCCACCGCCAGCAACTCACACGATGAAGGACGCCGCGGGACCAGAAGCTGGTCGCCCTCAGACGGAGTTCGCCACCAACGTCCTGATCCTCACCGTGCCCAGGGGCAACCCGAAGGGCATCACCGGACTGGACTCCCTCGCCTCGAGGGCGCCAACCTTGGCTCATCTGCGCCCCGAGGTGCTGCGGCGAGGCCAGCCAAGAAAACTCCGCCGACGCCCAGGGTGTCGCCCTCAACCCGCCCTGAGGAGCAGAAGGTGACCGACGTGCGCGGCAGGTCGAGTCCGGTGAGGCTGATGCCGCATCGTCTACACCACCGATGCAGCCGCGGCCAAGGACAAGGTGGACAAGATCGACATCCCTGACGGCGGCGCGTCGTCAACCACTACCCGATCGCACAGACCGCCAACCCCCGAGAATGCCGCGGGCGCCAAGGTCTTCATCGACGCCGTCACTGGCAAGACGGGCCAGGAGATCCTGGCCAAGCACGGCCTTCGCGCCCGGTAGCGCCACTCGCCGGTGAGCACCGACCGGATCCGGCGCAGGAACCAGCAGCGTCCCGTCCCAGGCCGCGACCGCCGGCGAGTCGACCTCTCGGAGGCGACAAGCCCACGGCCGGAGACGATCTGCTCGTGACGGTGCAGGCACTCGAGCCGTTGATCCGGTAGACATGGTCCGTGAACCGGATGTCTCCACTGCACAATCCCGCACAGCAGCTTGACACGACGGCCTGCCTGTGCCCTAGCTCTGGCGCGGGCGGGCCCCTGTTCCC
>BNJV01002777.1_pt1 | contig 83672 bp, 78 predicted proteins | sample 8540591 | NCBI WGS metagenome assembly BNJV01 (sample SAMD00202457, study PRJDB9452) | human saliva metagenome | host: Homo sapiens | reverse complement strand
GCGACCGAGGTCTGCCCGATCGGATCACCCCAGACGGCACCACCTGACCACTGGCATGTCCGGCGCCCAGCTGCGTCGCTGGCAGTTTTGTATCCTGGTGAGAGCCCCCGTTGTTAGCGGTGCGGTCGAGGCAGACGAAGGGGCGTGGCCACGTGGCCACGCCCCTGGCGTCTATGAGGAACGGATCAGCCCGCGTCCACCGCCTGGTTGGCAATCTGGCGCTCACACACGTCGATGAGCTCGCGGATGATGCGGATCGTGCCGGCGGACGCGTCCGCGTGAGCCTCGATCCAAGCCTTGCCAGAGGCGACCACGTCGACCTCGGGGACGTAGCCCGCCAGCGCGTTCGGGAAGAGCAGCGTCGTGAGGTCCTCGGCGGTGTGGAAGGTGAAGGTCTCCCAGATGCCCGCCAGGGCCTCGAAGTACTCGCCCACGTAGCCGGCGTAAGCCGACGGGTTGGTGCGCGCCTGAGCCCAGAAGCCCGAGATCATCGCCCAGCGGGTGTCGTTGGGGATCGAGGTGTCGGTGAGGACCTTGTCCCATACGTCGGCTTTGATCCACTCGCCCTCGCGGGCCGCACGAGCGGCGGCCGCGTTCTGGTGGCCGGTCATCGTGTCGTCGGTGGCCTCCAGGGCTGCAATGTCCTCCTCGGTGGCGGCGCCTCCGCGCACGAGAGCGATCAGCAGGTCCCACTTGAGGTCGACGTCGAGGTCCAGACCGTCCAGGGTCTGGGTGCCGTCGTAGAGGGCGCGGATGGCCTCGAACTGCTCGGGGTTGGTCGCGTTCCGGGCCGCGGCGGCGACGAGCATGCGCTGCGCGTCGGAGCCGGAGGTGGCCGTGCGAGCCAGGAGGAGCAGTCGACGGCCCGTATCCTCGGCGGCCTCGGCGCGGTACTGCGGTGCCACGAAGGTGCGCACGGCCTCGTCGATGTGACGCAGGGTGAGCGTCAGGAGGCTCATGTTGTCCTCGACGGGAACGGCGCGCAGCGCCAGGTTCAGGTAGTCGCGTGCCGGCATCTCGCCGTCGCGGGTCATGTCCCAGGCGGATGCCATGACGACGCCGCGGGTCAGCGAATCCGTGAACTTGGTGATGTTGTTGATCGCGAAGGCCAGCGACTGCTCGTCGAGGCGCACCTTGGCGTAGCCGAGGTCGCCGTCGTTGACGAGGATGAAGTCCGGGCGGGCGATTCCCGCGGCGGCCTCGATCACCGTCGAAGCGCCATCAATGTCGAGCTCCTCGCGGAAGACCTGGGCCAGCGTGCCCTCCTCGGTCAGCGAGTAGCCGGCCACGCCCATACGGTGCGGACGCAGCGAAGCGCCCTCGGAGAAGGCCTCCTGGGTGATCTCGAGGCGCTCGATCGTGCCGTCCTCGGCGGTCGTGATGACCGGTCGCAGGAGCGTCACGCCGGCTTCCTCCAGCCACACCTTCGACCACGAGGCCAGGTCGCGGCCCGAGGCGGCGGCCAGCTCGGAGAGCAGGTCGTCCAGAGTGGCGTTGGCGTAGGAGTGCTTCGTCAGGTACTCGTGCAGGCCCGCGAAGAAGGCGTCGCGTCCCACGTAGGAGACGAGCTGGCGCAGCACGGAGGCACCCTTGGCGTAGGTGATGCCGTCGAAGTTGACCTCGACGTCGGCCAGGTCTCGGATCTCGGCCGTGATCGGGTGGGTCGTGGGCAGCTGATCCTGCTTGAGGCCCCAGTCCTTGCGGACCATGAAGCCCGTCCAGCCCTCGGTGTACTTGGTGGCCTCGGCCAGGCCAGGTGGCTCATGAACTCGGCGAAGGACTCGTTGAGCCACAGGTCGTTCCACCACTTCATGGTGACCAGGTCGCCGAACCACATGTGCGCGAGCTCGTGCAGGATCGTGTTGGCGCGAGCCTCCATCTGAGCCTCGGTGGGACGCGTGCGGAACACGTAGGCGTCGCGGAAGGTCACGCAGCCGGCGTTCTCCATGGCACCCGCGTTGTACTCGGGCACGAAGATCTGGTCGTACTTGGTGAAGGGGTAGGGCGATGCCGTAGGCGCCCTCGAAGAACTCGAAGCCCTGACGGGTGATCTCGATGATCTCGTCGGCATCCAGGTGCTCGACGATCGAGGCGCGGGCGTACACGCCCAGGTCGATCGTGCGGCCGTCGGAGGAGGTCAGCGTGGCCGTCGTGCCCTCGTAGGGGCCGGCGACGATCGCGGTGATGTAGGGTCGACATGACCTCGGTGGTCGCGAAGCGGTAGACCCAGGCCTCGCCATCTTCCTCGGGGGTGGGGGGTCGGCGCGTTGGAGAAGACCTTCCAGCCCTTGGGGGGCCTTGACCGTCAGGGTGAAGGTGGACTTCAGGTCAGGCTGTTCGAAGGTCGTGTAGACGCGGCGGGCGTCCGGAACCTCGAACTGGGGAGTAGGTGTAGGCCTGGCCGTCGGCGGGGTCCACGAAGCGGTGCAGGCCCTCGCCCGTGTGCATGTACTGGCAGGACGCCTCAACTTCGAGGACGTTGTGCTCGGCAAGGTTCTCCAGCGCGATGCGGTTGTCCTGGTGGACCGAGAAGGGGTCCAGGGCGTTTCCGTTCAGCGTGATCGAGTGGACGTTGTTGGACACGAGGTCAGCAAACGTGAGGCGCCTTCGCGCGCGTCGAACTCGATGCGGGTGAATGAACCGAAGTCGGTGTCTCCGCGCGTGAGGGTCCAGGGAGATCTCATAGCGGGTCACAGAGGAAATGATCGAGGCGCGCTCGGTCGCTTCCTCACGAGTCAGGTTCAGGCCTGGCATGGGTTGCCTTTCCGTCGATGGAATGGGGGCGCTGTTGCGCTCAACATTCCTATGTTGTCATGTGTTGGGTGTGATTGCGCGGGGCGAGCCGCATTTTGTCGGCTGGGACACGCTTTCACCAGATGGTGACGCGCTGGGAGGGGTCCAGCCACATCTTGTCGCCGGGGGTGACGTCGAACGCCTGGGCGAAAGTGTCAAGGTTGCGCAGTACCTGGTTGCAGCGGAACTCAGCGGGAGAGTGGGGGTCGATCGCCAGCATCTGGCGTGCGAACTGGGGACGCGTGGCCGTGCGCCATGCGCGTGCCCACGAGTAGAAGAAGCGCTGCGGACCCGAGATTCCGTCGATGACGGGGGCGGTGTGCGGGGTTAGCCCCTGCTCGGCGAGCGAGGCTTCCCAGGCCTTCCACGCGATGGTCAGGCCGCCGAGGTCGCCGATGTTCTCACCGATCGTGAGCGCGCCGTTGACGTGGGGGAGCGTGCGTTCGCCGCCCTCCTCTGACTCCTCGCCCTGCTCCAGCAGGACTGCGGGGGTGAGCGCGTCATACTGCTCGATGAGGGCGTGCGTGCGATCTTCGAACGCGGCACGGTCCTCGTCGGTCCACCAGTTCGACAGGTTTCCTTCCCCGTCGTAGCGCGAGCCCTGGTCATCGAAGCCGTGTCCGATCTCGTGGCCGATGACCGCGCCGATCGCGCCGAAGTTCACCGCGTCGTCGGCCTCGGTGTCGAAGAACGGAGGCTGAAGGATCGCGGCGGGGAAGACGATTTCGTTCTGGGTGGGGTTGTAGTAGGCGTTGACCGTCTGGGGGGTCATGTACCACTCGTCGCGGTCCACTGGGCGGCCCAGCTTGGCCCATTCGCGGTCGGTGGCGTGAGCGTTGGCGGCGCGCACGTTCTCGACGATCGTGGCCTTGGGATCCAGGTGTAGCGTCGAGTAGTCGCGCCACTTGACGGGGTAGCCGATCTTGGGGTTGAAGGTCGCGAGCTTGTCCAGTGCCTTGACCTTGGTGTCCTCGCTCATCCAGTCGAGGCCACGGATCGACTCGCCGTAGGCGTCGAGGAGGCGGCGCACCAGCGCGTCCATGGCCTCCTTAGCGTCGGGCGGGAAGTGGCGGGCCACCCACGCGCGGCCCATGGCCTCGCCCAGGTAGGCCTCGATGAGTCCGAGGGCGCGCTTCCAGCGCGGACGCAGTTCCTCTGTGCCGGACAGGGTGCGGCCGTGGAAGTCGAAGTTCTCGTTGACGAAATCGTTCGACAGGAGCGACGCGTGGCAGTCGATCGCCGAGGCGCTCAGCCACTCCTTGAGCACGGACAGATCGGTGCCGGCCCACAGGGCGGCGGCGGCGATGAGGAAGTCGGGCTGGTCGACGTTCACGACGAGGCCGGCGACGGGCATGCGCGCGCCCTGCGCCCACGCGTCCCAGTCGAAGCCGGGGGCCAGGGCGGCAATCTCCTCCCAGGGGGTCGGGTTGTCGGAGAGCAGCGGGTCGCGGTTGCTCACGGAGTCACGGTGGTGCGAGGCGACCTGGGTCTCCAGCTCCATGATGCGCGTCGCCGCGCCCTCGGGGTCTGCCATGCCGGCGAGGCCGAGGAGGCGGGCGGTGTGCGCGACGTAGGCCTCGCGGATCGGCGCGTAGTCGTCCTCGCGGTAGTAGGCCTCGTCGGGCAGGCCGATTCCGGACTGGACGAGGGAGACCATGTAGCGGGAGGAATCGTGCGGGTCGGTGCCCACGTATGCGCCGACGAGGCCTCCGATGCCCTCGCGCATGAGGCGGCCCATCTCGCGGGCGAGCTCCTCGTGGGTGGTGCAGGCGTTGATTGCGTCGAGGTCGGGGCGTAGGGGAGCGGCGCCTGCTGCTTCGATGGTGTCCTCGTCGAGGAACTGAGTCCACAGTGTGGCGATGCGGTGCGCATCCGGATCGTCCAGCGTGCCATCGGCTGCATCCTGGGCGATGGCGCGCGCGTACTTCTCGGATGAGTCGCGCAGCGTGTGGAACGCCCCGTCCATGGGGCGATCCGCGGGGATCGTGTGGGTCGCCAGCCACGTGCCGTTCACGTGGCGATAGAAATCGTCCTGCGGGCGCACCGTCGAATCGATGTTCGCGGTGTCGAGGACTCGAGCGAGCAGTGTGTTCGTCATGCCTTAACTCTAGGGGAGAGGCGGGGGTCGCGTGGGATGAGTGTTCACGAGGGACGCACCGATTGCATTTACGTGATGAGTATGGGATGTAATTCGCCATTTTCTCGTGGAATTGTGCGGGGGAGTGCGGATGTCAGTTTGATACACCCCCGCCGTGCACATATGTGCACAGTGTTGTGTACATTCGTGCAAAAGGGGTGTGTAGGGGCATGATGGAGAGAGCAATGAGGCACTTCCTCATCAAGAGGTGAAGGGATTTTTAATGGTGAAGACACTTCGCACTGACGTGTGCGTCATCGGTGGCGGATCCACCGGTGCCGGCGTCGTCCGCGACGTCGCCATGCGCGGCTTCTCAGCCGTCCTCGTGGACCGGGCGGACATCGCTCAGGGAACCTCCGGTCGCTTCCACGGTCTGCTCCACTCGGGCGGCCGCTACATTGCGTCCGATCCTGAGTCGGCCACCGAGTGCGCCGAAGAAAACGAGATCGTCAAGCGCATCAACGCCAACGCCGTCGAGGCCACCGGAGGCCTCTTCGTCGTGACCGCCCAGGACGATGAGGAGTACGCGGACCAGTTCCTGGACCGTGCAGCGGCTGCAAAGGTGCCCGCCGCCGAAATCTCCATCGCCGAGGCGCTGCGTCGCGAACCCCGCCTGGACCCGCGCATCAAGCGCGCCTTCGAGGTCCAGGACGGCACGGTTGATGGCTGGCAAATGACCTGGGGAGCGATCCGTTCCGCACAGGCATACGGGGCGCAGGTCCTGACCTACCACCGCGTCACCTCCATCGAACGCGAGGGCGAGCGCATCAGTGCCGTCATCGTCCACGATGAGCGTGGCGGTGAAGATATTCGCATCGAATGCGGCTTCGTCCTCAACTGCGGCGGCCCCTGGGCCGGGCAGATCGCCGCCATGGCGGATTGCCACGGCGTCGATGTCGTTCCTGGCGCCGGCATCATGATCGCGATGAACCACCGACTGAGCCAGTCGGTCATCAACCGCTGCGTGTGGCCCGCCGACGGTGACATCCTCGTGCCCGACCACACCGTGTGCATCATCGGCACGACAGACCTCAAGGCCGACGACCCGGATCGTCTCTCCATCCCCGCCGACCAGGTCCAGCAGATGCTCGACTCCGGCGAGGCCATGATCCCGGGCTTCCGTAAGGCCCGCGCCGTCCACGCCTGGGCCGGCGCGCGCCCCCTCATCAAGGACTCGCGCGTGTCCGCGACCGACACCCGCCACATGGCGCGCGGCATGAGCATCATCGACCACAACACGCGCGACGGCGTCTACGGCATGCTCACCATCGCGGGCGGCAAGCTCACCACCTACCGCCTGATGGCCGAGCGCATCGTCGACATCATGTGCGAGGAGATGGGTGAGCAGCGCGCCTGCAAGACCGCCGACGAGGCCGTTCCTCCCGCCAAGGAAGAGCGCCTGTACACGATCGGCCACCGCCTCGACAATGTCGAATCGCGCAACGAATCCCCCTCCCACGAGCAGATTATCTGCGAGTGCGAGATGGCCACACGCGCCATGCTCGAAAACGTCATGGACACCCTGCCCAAGGGTCAGCTCGACGACGTGCGTCGCCAGATGCGCCTGGGCATGGGGCCCTGCCAGGGCGGCTTCTGCTCCCAGCGCGCCGCGGGCATCGCCCACGAGCGTGGCGACATCGACTCGATGCGCGCCAACTCCCTCCTGCGTCTCTTCCTCAAGAACCGCTGGATCGGATTGTGGCCCATCATGTTCGGCAAGCAAGCCAGGCAGGCCGCACTGGACGCCTGGATTCACGAGGGCACGCTCGACGTTGAGCACCCTGCCCGCACCCAGCGAGGAGGTTGTTCGATGAGGGACGTCGTCGTTATCGGCGCTGGCCTGGCAGGCCTGGCCGCCGCAATCAAGGCAGCCGACGCAGGACTGAGCGTCACCCTCGTCACGAAGGGCGTGGGTGGAATCCAGCTTGGCACGGGAACGGTCGACATCCTCGGCTATCGCCCCGAGCCGGTCGAGGCGCCTCGAGGTTCTGGAAGCCCACGTGGCCTCCCGCCCCACTCACCCCTACAGCCACGTCACCCCCGACTTCGTCGGCGCGTCCGTCGCGTGGTTGCGTGACCTCGTCGGTGCGGACGCCCTCATCGGCGACGAGACGCGCAACGTGCGCATCCCCACCGGCGTTGGCGCGCTGCGCCCCACCTGCCTGATCCCACCCTCCATGGAGGCCGGCATCCCCAGGCGGGCACCCGCTACGCCATCGTGGGACTGGCCCGTTTCAGGGACTTCTACCCCGGCCTCGTCGCCGAGAACCCTGACGCGCCAGGACGGCCCCGACGGCGCCCCCATCAAGGCGCGCGCCCTGTCCGTCGACTACGTCGTGCGCGAGGGGGAGGTCGACTCGACCGGCACCAACCACGCGCGCAGCCTCGACCGCGAGAAAAACCGCGCGCGCCTGGCAGACCAGATCCGCCCCCTCCTGGAAGACGGTGAAGTCGTCGGCCTGCCCGCCGTCCTCGGCCCTAGACGACCCGAACGCGTGGCGCGACCTGGCAGACAAGCTCGGCCACCCCGTCTTCGAGATCCCGATCCAACCCCCGTCGGTGCCCGGCATACGCCTGAACGCCCTGCTCACCCGCATCGCCTCGTCCAAGTGCCGCGTCGTCCTCGGATCCCCGATCAAGGCCGTGCACACGAGCGACGGACGCGTGAGCGCCGTCGAGTACGCCAGCGCGGGACGCTCCACCATCGTGGAAACGCGTTCCCTCATCCTGGCCGCCGGTGGCTTCGAATCTGGAGCCCTCGACATGGACTCCTACGGCACCGTACGCGAAACCATCTGCGGGCTGCCCGTCATGGGTGCCTCCGGACAGCTCCTGCACGCCGACTTCTGGGGCGAGGACCAGCCCCTCTTCCTGGCCGGCCTCGCCGTTGACGACAACATGCGCGTCCTGAACGAGGAAGGCGCACCCGTGTGCCCCAACCTGTACGCGGCCGGAGGAAACCTGGCCGGCGCCACCCGCTGGCGCGAAAAGAGCGGCGAAGGAATCGCGCTGGCCAGCGCGCTCGCGGCCGTCAACTCGATCGTGGAGGAACTGAAATGACCCTGGAAATGTCAACGCTGATGGGACCGGGCGTGGAGGAAGAGGACGTCTTCGCGCTGAGCGGTGACGCCGCCCTGCGCGCGAGCCTCGACTCGTGCGTCAAGTGCACGATCTGCGAGACCCAGTGCCCGGTCATGCGCGTCACCGACCTGTTCGCCGGCCCCAAGTACTCCGGCCCGCAGGCCGAGCGCTTCCGCAAGGACGGGCAGATGGTGGACAAGTCCATCGACTACTGCTCCTCGTGCGGCACCTGCTCGCTCGTGTGCCCCCAGGGCGTGAAGGTCACCGAGATCATCCACCACCGCCGCACCGCCATGAAGGAAGCGCACGGCATCCCCATGCGTGACCGCCTCATCGGCCGCACCTCCCTGATCGGTACGATGATGACCCCGGTCGCCCCCATCGCGAACTGGGCCCTCGACGTCAAGCCGATTCGCCTGGCGATGGAGGCCATCATCGGCGTGCACCGCTCGGCCCCCATGCCGCGCGCCTACGGACGTACCTTCGAGTCCTGGTTCAAGAAGCACACGCCCCTGCCGAACTCGGGCACGCGCGGCCAGGTGATCTTCTTCCACGGATGCGCAGGCCAATACTTCGAGGTCGAGACCTCGATCCACTCGGTCATGGTGCTCGAGCACCTGGGATACGAGGTCCTGGTGCCTAAGCACGGCTGCTGCGGCCTGGCCCTGCAGTCCAACGGCCTGTACGACGACGCGCGCAAGTACGTCTCCAAGCTGACTAACGACTTGCGCAGCGTCAACCGTGACGCCCCGATCATCTCCGCGTCGGGCTCGTGCGGCGGTATGTTGCGCCACGAGGCTCACGAGATCCTCGAGATGGACACCCCGGAGTTGCGCGACGTGGGCTCTCGCACGTGGGACATCAGCGAGTTCTTGCTGCACCTATACGACAAGGGCGAACTGGACACGAACTTCCAGCGCATCGACGTCACCATCCCGTACCACGCCCCCCCTGCCAGGTCAAGTCCCAGGGGCTGGGCAAGCCGGCGATCGAGCTCATGAGCCTGATCCCGGGCGTGACCGTCAAGGATTCCGAGCAGCCCTGCTGCGGTATCGCGGGCACGTACGGCATGAAGAAGGAGAAGTACGCGATCGCCCAGGCCGTGGGCGCCCCGGTCTTTGATTTCATTAAGCAGGTCAACGCCGAGCTGGCCGCCTGTGACACGGAGACGTGCCGCTGGCAGCTGCGCACGGCCACGGGCGCGAACGTCGTCCACCCGATCTGGCTGATCCACAAGGCCTACGGCCTGCCCAACGGCTGAGATATCAGCGAGTATCCCCGGGCGTGCACGACGGTGCGTACCCGGGGATATTACTGTTTGCTTATGAGCATTTCTCGTCGCGTCGTCGTCACTGGAGCCTCCACCGGAATCGGGGAGGCTACCGCCCGCCTGTTGGCGAAGCGGGGGTGGAGGGTCGTCGCCGTGGCCAGGCGCCGCGAGCGCCTCGAGGCCCTCGCAGAGCAGATCGGCTGCGAGTACTGGGCGGCCGACCTCACCGACGAGGCCCAGGTGAAGGAGATGGCCGCACGCGTCCTGGAGGGTGGTCCAGTGGATGCGGTCGTCAACAACGCCGGGGGAGCGATCGGCGTGGACCGTGTGGCGCAGGGGGGATCCCGCCAGGTGGAGCGCGATGTTCGAACGCAACGTGCTGACCGCCCTGCACTGCTCGCGTGCGTTCTTGCCGGGGATGCGCGAGCGTGGGGGAGACCTCGTCTTCCTCACCTCGACCGCCGCCCACGATACCTACCCGGGTGGCGGCGGCTATGTGGCCGCCAAGCACGCCGAGCGCATCATCGCGAACACGCTGCGTCAGGAGCTGGTGGGCGAGCCCGTGCGCGTCATCGAGATTGCGCCCGGAATGGTGCGCACTGAGGAGTTTTTCGCTCAACCGGCTCGGCTCCCAGGAGGCCGCCGACCGCGTCTATGAGGGCGTTGCCGCCCCGCTTGTCGCCGAGGACGTTGCCGAGGCGATCGCGTGGACCCTGGAGCGCCCCTCCCACGTCAACATCGACTCGATGATCGTGCGTCCGGTGGCACAGGCGACGAACACTCTCGTGGCGAGGAATACTGCCGGAGCGTAGTACCGCCGTGAGCTGACAAATAAATCAAGCCCCGAAAGGTGATGTGCAGCACCTGTCATTTCATAGCGTTTTCACAGTTTCGCCATAACGTCCGCTCAATTATCGTCCCTAATCTGCGAAGCAATGATGCACAATCAGCAGAAAGGAGCGTCCCTCATGGCGGACGACAACAAGAACCTGGCGGGCGACACTGAGCGTACCTCGATCCTGCCCCAGTCGGAGCCGCAGGTCGCGGATCAGACCGAAGTCCTGCCCACTCACGTGTCCCAGGCCCAAACGGCGCAGCTGCCACCCGTTACGCAGCAGGAGGGTGCAGGCACGTTCGCAGGCACACCCCTGGAGTCTGTCGCGGAGTCTTCTTCCGGCGTTCAGGTGGGCGACGAGGCCGTGGCAGGTGGCGCTGCTGCGGTTGAGCCCGCATCGAAGAAAACCTCGTGGGGCAAGCGTGCAGCTATTGCCGGTGCCGCAGCTGCGGTGCTGTCCGTCGGCTTCGGCGCGGGCATCATCACGCATGCAGCCGTCGTGGGTGATGGTCAGGACTTCTACGAGCAGGGCTACGAGGACGGTGTCAGCGATCAGGGGTACGGCGACGAGGACGAGGATTTCGGCCCCGGCGGTCAGCAGGAGCCGGGTGACGGCCAGCAACAGGGCCCCGGTAACGGCCAGCGGGGCCCCGGTGGCCAGCAGGCGCCGGGTGACGGTCAGCAGCAGGGCCCGGGCTCGCAGCAGGGAGACACTGGCAGCACCCGCCCGGGACCTCCCCCGGAGGGTGGCCGAGGCCCCGGCAGCAAGTCTGGAAGCCAGGGCAGTGCGGACACCTCCACCCAGAGCGAAGGAACGACCGCCAGCTGAGCGATGAGGGCGCGCGAGACGACATCCGTCTCGCGCGCCTTATGCGAGTGTGGCCGCCAGGGTCGAGACTGCCACACACACGAGGAGCGCCGCAAAGACCAGGCCGAGCACCCGGTTCGAGACTCTCTTGGTGAGCCTGGCCCCCACGATGCCGCCTCCCATCGATGCCGCGGTGAAGAGCGCGACCATGACCCCGGCCTCGGCGGTGATCGTCAGTGTGCCCGCGAGAGTGCGCGAGGCTAGCCCGAAGGCGGCGGTGATGACCATGACCAGCAGGGATGTCGCGGAGGCCCGCTTCATTGGGTACCGCAGCGCCAGGTGCAGCGCGGGCACGATCGCGAAGCCTCCGCCGACGCCGAAGAATCCCGTGAGGAAACCCGTCAGCGTCGCCAGAGCGACGACCCGGCACACGGTCGCGAGCGTCCAGGACCCCTGAACGTCAGCGGCACCCCCGGCCTCGTCCGAAGAAGACGAAGCGGATGGGCGCAGCTGCGAGCGCACCATGAAGACCGCGACCGCCGCCAGGAGAGCGCAGAAGGAGAGCATGAGGGTGCGTGCCGGGACGAGAGGGCCGAGCGTCGAACCCGCCCACGTGCCCGCCAGGCCCACCAGGGCGAAGAGAGTGCCCTCACGCCAGGCGACGTTCCCGCCGCGCGCACGAGTCGCCAGCGAAACGGCGGCCGTCAGTCCCACGATGATGAGGGACAGGCCCGTCGCCTGGTGGGGATCCTGCCCAAGAATGTAGACGAGGATCGGCACCGACAAGATGCCGCCTCCCGCGCCGAGAGAGCCGACGACGATGCCGACGAATGCGCCGATGAGGAGCGCTTCAATGATCATTGGTCATTCCGAATAGACGTGGTGAGAGATAGTCCGAGGGAGGACGAAACCGCGGGGTCCATGATGTCCGAGGCCGGCCTGCCCGCCGCGATCAGCATGCCCATCGCGCGCAGGGCAGGGGTGGCGTGCTCGTAGAACGCCCGGTAGCCCTCGCACAGGTAGTTGTGCACCCCATCGCCCCGGCGCACGAAACGATCTTTCGGGCACCCACCCCAGCACAGCCGCAGGTGCGGGCACGAGCGGCACTGCCCGTCCAGGTCGGGTTTGAGGCGCGCGAAATCACGCATTTTGTCTGAGGTGGCCAGCTGAGCGAAAGACGAGGAGTTGATCGACCCGACCAGCCAGTCCGGCTCCACCCAGTGATCGCAGGCGTACACGTCGCCGTTGAACTCCATCGCCATGTTCGCCCCGCACTGGGGCGCATGCACGCACACCGTGGCCGACCCGAACATGGCCGACAGGGTCGAATCCACGTCTTGGATGAAGACCTCGCCCACGTCGGCGGCCAGCCACTGGTCGAACACCTCGCACAGGAAGCGTCCGTAGGAGGCGGGGGATGTGGAGCGGCTGGTCACGCAGTCCCCGTCCTGGCGGTACAGGAGCGCAGAGGTTCCGGAGCGCCAGCCGCGCTCGGCCTGAGCCAGGTCGGCTGCGCGCACGCGCTCCACGATCGGGATGAACTGCAGGTATCGTGCCCCCAGATCGTCGCGGAAGTAGCGGTACACCCGCTCCCCATGCTCCTCGTTGGCGGCGTTGACCGTGCACAGGATGTTTGTCTCCACGCCCGCGCGCTCGAGGGCCTCCCAGCCGCGCACAACCATCGCGTGGGTGCCGCGCCCGCCACGATTGATCCGGTAGGCGTCGTGCAGGGGAGCGGGCCCGTCGATCGACACGCCCACGAGGAAGTCGTGGTCGGCGAAGAAGCGCGCCCACTCGTCGGTGACCAGCGTGCCATTGGTCTGCAGGGCGTGACGCACGCGCTGGGTGGGGCGGCGGTAGTGTTCGCACATCTGGATGAGGCGCTCAAAAAAGTGCAGGCCGCGCAGGGTTGGCTCTCCGCCCTGCCACAGCATCGTGACCTCGCCGTCGGGGCTCGACTCCAGGAACGCCTCGACGTAGCGCTCCATAGTCTGCTCGGACATGGTCTGCGCGGCAGCGTCGTACAGCAGCTCCTTGGACAGGAAAAAGCAATACTGACAGTCCAGGTTGCAGGCCGCCCCCGTCGGTTTGGTGACGACGGAGAAGGGGATCGAGCGCGTCACGGCCGCTCCCCGCGATAGGGGCTCGCCTCGATCGACGAGGCCGGCCCAGCGTCCCGGGGTGAGCCTTCCTCGGGGCAGTGGGTAGCCGAGGCACCATCTTCGAAGGGATGGGCGGCGATGTAGGCGCTGGCCTGAGCGGCACCCAGGGGCCCCAGTGATGCCCCCACGACGTCGATGTCCCACTCCATGACGGGAAGGAGCTCCGCGTACATGGAAGCCGCGATGTCGGATCGCAGGGAGGGGAACGCGTCGACGATTTCGCCGGCCACGATGATGGCCCCCGGGTTAATGAGGAGCGCGGCCGAGCCGAGGACATAGCCGACAGCCTGGGCGGCGCGCTCCAAGGCCTCGCGCGCACGCGTATCACCAGACAACACTGCGGCCCGCAGCTCAGCGACATCGGCAACACCCGCGCTCTCGCACAGGGCGGGAACGGAGGCGAGCGTCTCGAGACAACCGCGCTTGCCACAGGCACAGGGCGAGTCATTGGCACCCACCGTCATGTGCCCCAGTTCCCCGGCCAAGCCTCCCGCCCCGCCAACCAGGCGAAAATCGGAGACGACGCAGCCGCCCACTCCTCCTGACAAGCGCAGATAGATGAACGAGGACATGTCCGCGCCCGCGCCCCACATGGCCTCCGCCAGCGCCGCCATGCGCACGGTGTTGTCGACGACCGGGATTCGATCCCACCAGCGACGCGTGAGATCGCTGAGCTCCTCCACGGTCGGGTACGCGTCCGAGGAAAGCCTGGCGTTGCGCCCCATCGGAATGGGCACTCCCACGCCCACCGCGCGCACCGTCGAGGTATCGATCCCCTGACGGGCCGCGCTCGCGGCCAGGGCCTCGCAGGTCTGTTCGAGAGAAAGCTGGAGTGAGGGGGATACGGGGGAGACGATGTGGACGGCCGCCAGGACGGCACCCGCGCGCGAGAGCATGACGCCCGTACACGACGTGCGCGTGACGTTCAGGCCGACGCAGTGTGCCGCCGAGGAGTTGAGGGTGAGGAGCTGGGTGGGGCGGCCTCGTCCGGGGGCGTTCGTGCGCACCGGGGTTACTGATCCCTCGTCGAGGAGTGTGGTGAGCGCGCGCCCCAGGTTCGTGCGCGAGGTGTCGAGTGCCTCGCACAGCTGGGAGCGCGTCGCGGGGGCTTTGGCCAGGAGGGCGACGATGCGGTCTTCGAGGGTGGGCAGTGGTCTGCGTGTGGGGTAGTGCATGCCTCTCCTTCCCGGCGCTTCGTCGTTGGTGTCCGCTCGGGGTGCTCCGGCCTCGTTGATAGATTCTATGATACGCGTCACTGTGAGGGGTGTGCAGGGCGCGCGTTCGCCTCGGCGGCGGGACCACGGGTGTCCTCCCGCCGCCGAGGCAGGGGGGTTAGTCGCTTGTGACCTCGTCGAGGTCGGAGCGAGCCGTGTTCACCAGCGGGATGTCGAAGTCCGTCATCGCCGCCATCCACTTGGCGAAGGAGTGGTCCCCGCGCTCGCGCAGCTGCAGGTACAGGTTCGTGGCCAGCTCCCTGCGGATCTCGTCGTAGATGGGCACGGTGTACACGTTGTTCATCTCGGCCGGATCCAGGCGCAGGTCGTAGAGCTCGTTGATCGACTCGGGGTTGATGACGAGCTTGAAGTCCCGCGTGCGCAGCATGCGCTGCTGGAGGGGGAAGTGGTGGCCGTGGAACTCGCACACGATGTCCTCGCGCCAGCCTTCGACGTCCTCGCCGCGCGTCAGGTCCACAATCGAGCGGCCGTCCTCCACGAGCGAGGTGTCCAGGCCCGCGATGTCGAGCACCGTGGCCGGCAGGTCGATGAGGGAGACGAACGCGTCGGAACGGCCCACGGTCGAGACGCCGGGGATGTGGGCGATGAAGGGGACGTTGTAGATGTCGTCGTACATCATCGGGCCTTTGTCGTTGAGGCGGTGCGAGCCCGTGAACTCACCGTGGTCCGCGCAGAAGAAGACCGCCGTGTCGTCCAGGATGCCCAGCTCGCGCGCCGCCGTCATGATGCGCCCGATCTCGAAGTCGATCATGGCCGTGTATCCCCAGTAGACCGCGATGAGTTTCTTCCACTGCTCGTTCGTGAACGAGGACGTGGACCAGTAGGTCGCGTAGTTCTCCTGGATCGGGGGCTTGCCGATGAGGGAGTCGCCGAAGTTTTCCGGCAGCTCGACGTCATTCGGATCGATGAGGTCGAACCACTCATCGGGCAGGAAGTAGGGCAGGTGAGGGCCGAAGAAGTGCACGTCGAGGCAGAAGGGCTGTCCCGAGTCCTTCCAGTCGGCCGCGTACTCGCGCAGCTTTTCGATCGCGCGGTCCGCCAGGAAACGCTCGAAGGTAGCCTCCTCGGGCTGATCCAGGCGGGCGGCGATGATGTGGCCGTCGCGCCCGCCTGGCAACTTGCCACGCCACAGGTCGTGTGCGCGCACGGGTGGGAGATTGTTGGCCTCGAGCCAGGCGACGTACTTTTCGTTGGCGACCGGGTTTTCGGCCCCCCAGTAGGTGTCGTCGTCCGCGCCGAACTTGTCGGGCAGGTTGTAGCCGCAGTGGTACTTGCCGACGATGCCGACGTTGTATCCGGCGTCGCGCAGCTCCTGCGTGTACGTCCATGTCCCCTCGGGGATCGAGACCTGGTAGGCGATGTTCCACTCGGGGTTGGCCAGCACCTGGTGCTTGCCCGGGCGCTTGCCGGTGAGCAGCGAGGCGCGCGCCGGCGTGCAGATCGCCGTGGGGGTGAAGCAGTGCGTGAAGGCGAAGCCCGATTCACCCATCGCGTCGATGACGGGGGTGCGCGCGTGGGGGTTTCCCAGGCAGCCGATTGTGTCGGTGCGGTGCTGGTCGGTCATGATGACCAGGACGTTGCGTACGTTGTCGGGAATGTCCCGGGTCGTATCAGTCATTGCAATGCCTTTTCGTCGTTGAAATCGTAAGGGGAGAGCGCTCACTTCTGGGTGACGACCTTGTCCATGTCCTCAAGCTCGGCGCCGCTGGTCTCGGTGAGGAACTTCGCCGTGAAGATGACCGCGAGGACGCCGAAGGCGCAGTAGATCCAGTAGGTGCCAGCGGGCGACCAGCCGATGAGGAAGGGGAAGAGCAGGACGACCAGGAAGTTGACGAGGAAGTCGGCGCCCGATGCGAGCGACATGGCGCCGCCGCGGATCGAGTTGGGGAACATTTCTCCCATGACGATGGAGAAGATGGGACCCCACGAGGAGGTGAAGCCGAGCAGGAAGGTACACAGGGCTGCGACCGCCAGGAACGCCAGGACGGGGGAGTCTGCGACGTCCGGCTTGCCGTCGACGGTGGGGGCGACCGTGAAGACCGTCGCGACGATGCCGAGGGAGACGAAGATGAGGGTGCCTCCGTAGATCAGCATGCGCTTGCGGCCCACGCGGTCCACCAGCATGATGCCCGACAGGACGCCGACGATCTTGAAGGCGGTGATGAGCAGGGTCTGTGCCAGGGCCATCGACTCGGTGAAGCCGACGGCGGCGAACAGGGAGTTGGAGTAGAAGAAGACACCGTTGATGCCGGTGAGCTGCTGGAACGCTGCGATCGCCATGCCGACAAACACGAGGCCGCGCCACCGCGAGGACAGGATCTGCCCGATCGACAGCTTCGCGCCGCCCGTGATCGTCAGCGACTGGGCGATGGCTGTGACTCGGTCTGCAGGGGTCTTCCTCGCCGGACAGCTTGGCCAGGATCTCCTCGGCCTCCTTGGTGCGGCCCACGGAGACGAGGTAGCGGGGAGACTCGGGAATCTTCGCCGTGAAGATGACGAAGAGGAGGGCCGGGATGATGAGGCAGGCGAAGAGGACCTGCCAGGTCATGAGGCCGCCGAACGCCGGCTTAGCAGCGCCGCCCGTGATCGAGACGACCGCCGTGTTGATGAGGCCTGCGAAGAACAGGCCAAGGATGATCGCGAGCTGGCGGAAGCCGATGAGGCGCCCGCGGATGTCTGCGGGGGCGATCTCAGCGACGTAGCCGGGGGCAACCGTGGTTGCCGCGCCGAAGCCGATGCCGCCAACGATGCGGGTCAGGAGCAGGAAGGGGTAGCCGAAGCTGCCCAGGAGGGGAGAGATGGGGCCGAGGAGGGCCTCGAAAAGCAGGAAGGGGCCGACCCACATGAGCGTGGTCTTGCGGCCGATCTTGTCGGAGATGCGTCCTGCGGCGAGGGCGCCGATCAGGCCGCCGATGACACCTGCCGCGCCCGCAACGCCCTGAAGTAGTGCGCCGAGCTCGAAGGTGGATCCCACGGCCTTGATGGCGGCGTTGAGGACCATGCCCTCGAATCCGTAGAAGAAGGGGCCGAGGGTGGCGATCAGGGCGAGAGTCGTTGCGTAGCGCCTCGCTTGCTTCTCGCGGGGTGTAAGTGTGGTTGTCGATGACATGTCTTCGTCCTTGAAGGTGTGGTGATGCGCCCGCGCCTGCCGTGTGCGCTTCACTCACCGTACGCGCGCTATTTTGTGTCCGAGGTAACGGACATAAACAATGAAAGTGAACTAGGCCACTAAAATGTGTGCGTTTAGCGCGTCTGAACCACGAACTCCGGATTCGGCGCCTGTGCCGGCGTCACCGAATCAGCCTCAATGACCAGCGCCTTCCCACCGCGCACACGCAACGTACCGCTCACATGCACCCAGCTATCCGCCGCGGGAGCAGGCCCAGCCCACCGCACCGCAAAACCAACCGGATACGCATCCGCCGCACAACACCAAATAGCCATACGCGCCACCGCAAAGCTCTCCTCATCCGTCACGCGCGGAATCGACGCCTGGGCGCTCGCGGCCTCGGGACTGAGGACGAAGCCAGTCAGTTCAACGCGCTGACCGTCGTGTGCGCGTCCGTTGGCGATCATGTCCTCCACCTGGGAGTAGAAGTTCTCGGTCGTCAGCTCCAGCTTTGCGCTCGACGAGGCCTGCCCCGCACCCCCATTCTGGCTGCCGCTCCCGGTGGCGGGGTTGGTGCCCCCGTTCGCCGCGTCGTTGGAGTCCCCGGGGGTGTCCTCGGGCGAATCGTCGGTGCCCGCGTCGATGGTGGATCCACCGGAGGTGGGGTGTGCGCCAATCGCGCCCGCGGCCAGCTCGGAGGGGGAGACACGGAAGGGGAGGATGAGCAGGGCTGCCGCCAGGAGGGCGACAAGCCCGCGCGTGGTGGCCCGGTAGGAGGCTGCCGTATCTGTCGTATCCGCGCTGTCGTGTTCTCCGGCGTCGATGCGCGCGGAGAGGGCGAGCGCGCAGGCAAACAGGCCGATGCTGGATGCGATGATGCCCAATCGTGCCGACGGGGGCACGAAGGACGCGTAGCGGCCGGACATGGCGAGCCACAGCAGTACGCCGCCGAGGGACGCGAGGGAGAGCGACTCGAGGACGGGGGCAATGCGGTCGATGAGCTTCACGAGAGGACCCCCAGCCACCAGGCGCCACCAATGACGGCGGCGGCGACGCACGTGACGGTCGCACACAGGCGAAGCACGAACGCGCCGCGGAACTGCGAGGACAGCAGCGCCACGTTCTTCACGTCCATCATCGGGCCGTAGACCATGAACCCCATGAGTGCGCCCTGCGGCGCGAGGGAGGCCAGTGAGCGCGCGATCACCGCGTCCGACGAGGAACACAGTGACAGGGCGAAGCCCGCCGCCATCATGAGTGCCAGCGCACCGGGCGCGGGCAGGCCTGCGAGCAGGGACGACACCGGCCAGAACACCTGCGCCGCAGTCGAGGCGGCCACACCGCCCAGTAGGTAGGGCAGAATCCGCCCGAAGGAGTGGCCGGTCGCGCCAAGGACGCCAGAGAACGAGCGATCCGGCACCTCGCAACCGCCGTCGCATCCGCACGAATCCCCGTCATGGACGTGAGCGTCCTCGCGCAGGGCGCTCGGTGGGCAAGCCAGCATCGACAGGCCCACCGACACGGCGACGATGATGCTCAGGCCGATACGCGCGCCCACAATCGCCCACGAGCCGAACGCGTAATACGTCGATGCGATCACCAGGGGATTAATCGCGGGGGATGCCAGCATGAGAGTGGTCGCCGCCGACAGTGGAACGCCCTTGCGCAACAGCGAACGGAAGATCGGCACCGCCGAGCAATCGCACACCGGAAGAAGGAAAGCCGCGACGAGAGCGGTCAATACGGACGCCACCGGGTTCGTCGGAAACACGCGCGCGATCAGAGCGGGGGAGACGAAAGCCTCGATGAGCTCGGCGACGAACACGCCCAACAGCAGGAAGGGAATCGCCTGCAGGGTCATGCCCACGGCTATCGTCGCCGCGCGACCAACGGGCACACCCGATCCGGCCAGGGTTCCCTGCGCCGCCCACACGCCAATCAGTGCCACCAACACAAGCGCGCCGACAAGCGCACCCCAGGGACGCGCAGGGCGTTTCGTCTCCATCACACTCACCCCACAACTCTAGGGCAGGAGCCCCAAGCACCCTCGAGCACTCGCCGACCACGGCCCACCAGGTGCCCACCAGGTCCTCGTCCGCGCCCGTGACGCCAAGCGATCGCAGTCGCGCTGTGTGCAGGCAGACGCTCCGCCCAGTGGGCGCTCGCGAGTTTCTTCGCTACACTGGTTTTTCGCTACGATCCGGCCCGCTCGCGCGGGGTATCACCGGGGAGCATCCGGAAGAAAGAGGGGCGCGAGAGCCGGCCACGGCCTCGTTCCCTCCAGTAGAACCGGACGGGAGGGCCCGACACAGCCCCAACGAAGCGGCCGCGCCCGGCGAGGGAGCGGCAAGCGGGGTGGTACCGCGGGTGCCGGCGACGCCGGTCCTCGTCCCTGTATAGGCGCGAGACGAGGACACTCATGACGAAGCACGGCTTCTACCCCCGCCACCGGCAAGACGAGGTGGACCCCAGCCCTTCCTTCCCCACGATGGAAGAGGGCACCCTGGCGTTCTGGGCCAGCAACGACACCTTCCGCAAGTCCATTGAGATGCGCGACGCCGGCGAGAATGGCTCCAACGAGTTCGTGTTCTACGATGGTCCGCCTTTCGCCAACGGCCTGCCCCACTACGGTCACCTCCTGACCGGCTACGTCAAGGATGTTGTGGGCCGCTACCAGACCATGAAGGGCCACCGCGTCGAGCGCCGCTTCGGCTGGGACACGCACGGCCTGCCCGCCGAGCTCGAGGCCCAGCGCCAGCTCGGCATCGAGGACGTCACCGAGATCACCCGCGAGGGTGGCATCGGCATCGAGGCGTTCAACGCCGCCTGCCGCTCCTCCGTCCTGCGCTACACGAAGGAATGGGAAGAGTACGTCACCCGTCAGGCTCGCTGGGTGGACTTCGAGAACGACTACAAGACGCTCGACATGCCCTACACCGAGTCCGTGATCTGGGCGTTCAAGCAGCTCTACGACAAGGGCCTGGCCTACCAGGGCCACCGCGTCCTGCCCTACTGCTGGAACGACCGTACGCCGCTGAGCAACCACGAGCTCAAGATGGACGACGACGTGTACCAGGACCGCACCGACAACACGGTGACGGTGGGCCTGCGCCTCGAGACGAAGCTGCGTGACGACTCGGCGCGCCCCGAGCTGGCGCTCATCTGGACGACCACGCCCTGGACGCTGCCCTCGAACTCGGCTGTGGCCGTGGGCCCGCAGATCGAGTACTCCCTCGTCGAGGTTGCCGCCGACCACGAGGGTAACCTCGCGGGCGAGCGTGTCCTCATCGCCACCGACCTGATCCCCTCCTACGCCAAGGAGCTGGGCGAGGATCCCGCCGTCGTGGCCACCTACAAGGGACATGAGCTGGTGGGCATCCACTACCACCCGATCTACGACTACTTCGACACCCCCGAGCGCCGCGCCGAAGGCGCTGCCCCCGGCCCCAACGGCTGGTCGATCATCGCCGCCGACTACGTGACGACCACGGACGGCACCGGCCTCGTCCACCAGGCTCCCGCATTCGGTGAAGACGATATGTGGACCTGCATGGAGTACGGCATTGGCCTTGTCATGCCCGTCGACGAGGGCGGCGTCTTCACCTCCGAGGTGAGCGACTACGAGGGCATGCAGATCTTCGACGCGAACCGCTACGTGGTCGCCGACCTGCGCGAGCAGGGCGGTCCGATTGCGCGCCGCGCCCCCGAGATCCGTGCCGTGCTGGTGCGCGAGAAGTCCTATGTGCACTCCTACCCGCACTGCTGGCGCTGCCGCAAGCCCCTCATGTACAAGGCCGTGTCGTCCTGGTTCGTCCGCGTGACCCAGATCCGCGACCGCATGGTGGAGCTCAACCAGGAGATCACCTGGACCCCCGCGCACACCAAGGACGGCATCTTCGGCAAGTGGCTGGAGGGCGCCCGCGACTGGTCGATCTCGCGTAACCGCTTCTGGGGCGCGCCGATCCCCGTGTGGGTCTCGGACGACCCGGCCTACCCGCGCACCGACGTCTACGGCTCCATCGCTGAGCTTGAGGCCGACTTCGGCGTGAAGGTCACGGACTTCCACCGTCCCTTCATCGACTCCCTCACGCGCCCGAACCCGGACGACCCGACGGGCAAGTCGACGATGCGTCGCATCTCCGACGTGTTCGACTGCTGGTTCGAGTCCGGCTCGATGCCCTTCGCGCAGGTGCACTACCCGTTCGAGAACCAGGAGTGGTTCGAGAACCACTACCCGGGCGACTTCATCGTCGAGTACATCGGTCAGACGCGCGGCTGGTTCTACACGCTGCACGTCCTGGCGACCGCGCTCTTCGACCGTCCCGCGTTCCGTTCCTGCGTCTCCCACGGCATCGTGCTGGGTGACGACGGCCTGAAGATGAGTAAGTCGCTGCGTAACTACCCGGACGTGGCCGAGGTGTTCAACAAGTACGGCTCCGACGCGATGCGTTGGTTCCTCATGTCGAGCCCGGTCGTTCGCGGCGGCAACCTGATCGTCAAGGAGGAGTCGATCCGCGACACCGTCCGTCAGGTGCTGCTGCCCATCTGGAACACGTACTACTTCTTCACGCTGTACGCGGGTGCCTGCAACAAGGGCGAGGGCTACGAGGCCTCTCGTGTCGATCTGTCCTCGCCCGAGGCCGTGGCCGCGCTGGCGCAGATGGACCGCTACCTGCTGGCCCACACCCGCACCCTGGCTGAGGATGTGCGCGGCGCGCTCGACGGCTACGACGTGGCCGGCGCGTGCGAGGCGATCCGCGAGTACCTGGATGTTCTGACGAACTGGTACGTGCGTACCCAGCGTCAGCGCTTCTGGGACGAGGACGGCGCCGCGTTCGACACTCTGTACACGGCCCTCGTGACGTCATGGAGCTGGCGGCGCCCCTGCTGCCGCTGCTGAGCGAGGAGATCTGGCGAGGCCTGACGGGCGGCGAGTCCGTGCACCTCGTCGACTTCCCGGTTATCGACGAGGCAGTGGACGCCCCCGAGCTGGTCGCCGCGATGGATGAGGTTCGTTCGATCGTGTCGGCAGCCCACGCGCTGCGCAAGACGCATCAGCTGCGCGTGCGCCAGCCGCTGGCCTCCCTGCTGGTCGTGTCGGAGAACTTCGCAGCGCTGGAGCCCTTCGCGGATCTGATCGCCTCCGAGGTGAACGTGAAGTCCGTGGTGTTCTCCGCGCCGCAGGACTCTGGCTTGAGCGTCCGCACCGAGCTGGCGCTGAACCCGCGCGCCTTCGATCCGGCCGTTCGTAAGCTGACGAGCCAGCTGTTCAAGGCTCAGAAGTCCGGTGAGTGGGAGGTCGTGGACGGCGAGTGCCGTTTTGCCTCCGTCGAGCTGGATGGGGCGCCGCTGGTGCTCACGGGCGACATGTTCTCCGTGTCCACCTCCGTGGACGCCGCCGAGGGCCAGGTCGCGGACGTTCTGGCGTCGGGCACCTTCGTCGTGCTCGATACGGAGCTGACCCCCGAGCTCGAGGCCGAGGGCTACGCCCGCGACGTCGTGCGCGCCGTTCAGGACGAGCGTAAGAACGCTGGCCTGCACATCGCGGACCGCATCGACCTGTCGCTGACGGTGCCCTCCGATCACGTGGCTGACGTGGAGGCCTGGCGCGACATGATCGCCGCCGAGACCCTCGCTCTGTCGCTTGAGGTCGAGGCCGGCGACAAGCTTGCAGTGAGCGTCGCCAAGCACTGAGTGCTGTCGCTACTCAGGCGGGCGGGTCGGGCGAAAGCCCGCCCCGCCCGCTTGTCTCTCCGTGGGTCTCTTGGTCGAAAGATATGCGCTCAGCTCTCTGTTGCGGTCATCTCCTGGTAGCGCTTGAAGAGAATTGCGAGGCGCTGTTCGTTCGTTTCCCAGGGCCTTCTTTGCGCCGAAGGCCCGGTCGACCGCGCGATCAAGGACGCGGTGAGCCTTGAGCAGGCTCGGGGACATCGCCAACGGGTTGTACATGTCGGCCAGGCTGACGCCCGGCTGCTCCGCGCGTGCCGCCAGGACGCCCTGGCCGGCCGCGATGATGGCGGCGCGCTGCTTGTTAGAAACCTCGGGCAGCGGCAGGGTGTTCCAGACGATTTTGTTCGAGAAGTTGAGATCAGACTTCAGGCGTCCACCGACGAGTTTCTGCCAAGACATGAACATCGAGGAGCTAATAATTGCGAAGAGGAAGCCATCGGGGTCAAGAGCTGTGTATACCTTGTCACCGGCAATGACATCTTCACTCAGATGTGCTGCCGTGTAGAAAAGTCGCGTCTCCGACACCACGCGGGGAATCGCAACGTATGGCTCGGACGGCTGGTGATTTTTCTTGGAAGAGGTGAGCGGTCTGAGCTCCCGCCACCGTCGCCTTCTTCTTTGAGCCTTGCCTAAAAAAATGGCGCATGCCCGCACCCGTTCTTTCAAGATGGGGCTACGATCAATGTCCGCGGATCGAAATCCTCCGTGTGCATCCAGAGGCACCAGCGGTCGAGGCCTCGAACGACCTCGCGGCCCATGCGGAACGGACGCAGGTACTTTGGTCGCGATCGGGTCGGCCGCGACTTGTGGATAGTCCTCCGCCTCCACGATGAGATTGCCGCCGTCCGCAGGCTTTGACCCGAAGCGAACTTCCGGAAGATCGGGAGAAAGAGGGTGTCTGAGTGCCTTGAGGAAGATATCAGGTCCCTCGACCAGGTAGGGGTTGATGTGCTTGACCGGCAGCGCCTCGGGCTGTGCCTTGAGGCTCGAATACGTGAAGAGCACGGGGCGTGCCTTCTCGTGCGGCGCTCCCCGGTCGAAGCCCGTGATGACGCAGTGAACTGCGGCCGCCCCCGGTGCCTCGGAGGTCCACGCGAAGGTCTGGTGGGCGAAGCCAATTCGCCAGCCGCCCTCGAGGAGAGGGCGGAAGAGGGCCGGGACGGGGGCGCCCTGCGCGATAGAGTTGGTCGAGACGAAGGCGAAGCGACCGCCCCGTGGAACTGACTGGAAGTACTGGGAGGCCTTGATGAACCATCCGGTCACGTAGTCCAGGTAGCCGTCGTAGGCGTCGCCCCACACGACGCGCAGATCGTCGGTCTGCTCCTCGGAACGCAGGTACTGGCCGATAAACGGCGGATTGCCGACGATCCTGACGGTGGGGGAGGGAGGACACACCTGTGTCCAGTCCGTGCGCAGCGCGTTGCCGATCGTGATGTGGGCGGACGTGCTGAGGGGAAGGATCGAGGGGGCCTGGCCGAGCAACTGCTCCATCTCGCGATTCGCTTGGTGGTGAGCGAGGTGTAGGGCGGTCTGCGCGATCCGTGCCGGCCACTCCTCGATCTCGATGCCGAAAAAGTGATCCAGCTGGACCATGATCTCAGCATGTTCTCCCCGGTCGTCGAAGAACATCGTGGCCTGGAACTCGTCGTTATCCTTGCGGGCGAGCTCCAGCTCCCGGATTCGCACCAGGATCTCGGTGTCCAGGCGGCGCAGCTCTCGGTAGGCGACGACCAGGAAGTTGCCGCAGCCGCAGGCGGGATCCATGATTCGCAGCTCGCCGAGCTCTTCGCGAAGTGCCTTCAGCTCTTTTGTGTCATGCACGTGGTCTGCGAATTTTTGGCGTAGCTCGTCGAGGAAGAGCGGACCAAGCGTCTTGAGAATGTTCGTCTCGCTCGTGTAGTGCTCTCCGAGCTTGCGGCGGGCCTCGGGGGACTTGACGGCCTGGAAGAGCGACCCGAAGACGGCTGGGCTGATGCCCGACCAGTCGAAGGCGCACGCGCGCATGAGTTCGTCACGCATCGCGGAGGAGAAGCTGGGGATGTTGAGCTGCTCCTCGAAGATCCCGCCGTTCACGTACGGGAAACGCGCGGTCAGCTCGTCCAGGGTCGACTGACGGCACTCCATGGGTGTTTTCAGCGTCTGGTAGAGGAGTGCGAGCTGTGCGCCGAGGTCGCTGCCGTCTTCACGAGTTCGGGTCTCGAGAAACTCCGTGAACAGGTCGCGTTCCCACAGGCCAGCGTCATCCCCATAGAGGCAAAAGAGCGTGCGGATGAGGAAGATGGAGGCCTCGTGATCGCTGTAGCCTGACCCGTCCAGGGCCTCGTAGAGGTCTGCCATGACGCGTGCGGCCCGAATCGAGGCTTCCTCCTGCTCGCGCGAACCGACCTGAACCATTCCGTATCCGGCGAGGAACTTCAGGTCGTCGACGTGATCGGGAAGTTGGGTGAGTCGAAACTCTGTGCGCCCGGCATCTCCCGAACCGTCAGTTGCCATCTCACTGTCGAGATCGACGATCCGAATGCGGCGGAAGTCGCTGATGATGAGGAGGCGCGGAGTTTCGACGTCCGCGAGATCGTGAATGTAATCGAGCGCCTGCTCCTCGGCCTTGTCGAGATCCTTCCCCGCGGACTTCATTTCGATGAGTGCCTTGCCGGGGATGAGAGCGTCAATGTATCCCTGGCGCCCCGTCGATGCACGGTTTGAGCGCCTCTCGTAGGAAATCGCTTTGCGCTTGGTGATGCCGAAACACTTCATGAGTTCGCGCATGAACTCGTGTCCGTCCTGCTTCTCATCCCCTACACAATCGCTCCAGTCGTAAGCAAACTTGACACACCTTTCGCGGATGGCGTTAATCGAGAGCGTTGCGGGCACGGGCGACTCCTGGTTGTCGATTGAAAGGGCACGAGTGGGGCTCGAGGCCGGTAACTTGCTCAGTATATCTAGGCTTGACAGTTGGCAAGTATCGCGCGTGAATTTAGCACGGCTACAAGCAGAAATGAGACTCTTTTTCGCACCAGTCCACTGTCTGTAGGTGGGCGCATGCGTGTCGCGACAGCTTGAGAGTGAAGCGGAAGCTGCGAAACAACCGCGCTACTACTTGGAGGGCGTCAGGTGCATCATGATCTCGATGGAGTCCATGAACTGGCACAGCGACTTGTTGAACTTTTCGTAGTCGGTGGTCTGGAATTCCTCGTTGACCCGCCCGATCGCAACGTTAATGAACGGCTTCTGGTTGAAGAAGGTCAGCATGATCGGCGCCTTGAGGATGGGCGACATGCCGCGGATCATGACGCTGGACGCCTCGGGAATGGCGAGCAGATCCTCGGGAGCGGAGAAGTGGAGAGGCTCGCCGTCGACCTGCACCTCGGCGTCGTCGATGTAGGGGTACACCCCGCGTACGCCCTGGATCAGCTTCTCCCACGGCACGCGGTACGTGAGGTTGAAACTGGATCGGATCCAGCCCGGTTCTTCGGTGAGACCAGCCAGCAGCATGGGGAATCCTTCACGTCATTGAGGGGGTCTGTGTGATCTGCATCCTATCAGAGTGCATCCGGTGCCGAATCGGAGGACAGTGCTACGTGCGATGAAGCCGGCGGATGCGCTCACGCGGATAGGTTATGAGCATCTGGATAGGTTAATAACCTATCCGTATCCGCATAACCTATCCGGAAGTGCGCAACCTATCCGCATGAGTGGGCGTCAACCGGGAAAACCGCGCTCCGACCAGCGCGGTGTGGAGCAAACCTCGCGAAAAGCGAGAAATGAGGTTACTGGTGCTCAGCGGGCCGCGTCGATTGCTGCCTTCGCCGTCTTCAGGCCGACGCCGGTGCGGTCCCGGTAGGCCTTGACGGCGTAGAGAGTCCTGCCCTCGGCGATCATCTGGAGTTCGGCTGCGCTCAGCTCTGGGAACGAGGCCGTGGCCGGGTTGGGTGCACCGGCTGGAAAGGCGGGACCTGAGGCCTGCGGGACCGCCGCCTCGGGAGAGGGGAAGGACGATCCGGCGAGGGCCGTGACCCCGGCGTCCGCGTAAGCGGCGCGCAGTCGCGCCTCGAGGGTCGCAACCTGTTCCTTGAGTCGCTGGTTCTCGGCGCGCAGCTCCTCGATCTCGGATGCCTGACCAAACCACTTACCCACGTGTTGCCTCCTATATTCGATCACGTCGTTGAGATCAATCCTATCCGCGTGCGGTGGGCAACGAGCCTTCCACTCGCGAGGCGCTCGGAGCGCGAGGGGAGGGAATGCGCGCGAGGAGCCTCGGCCTCGTCGATGACGACGCGCAACCAGTGCGCCCCAACGCGCCGTGACCGGCGGAACAAGCCGCCCGAAGCACACGGCCCGGTAAAATAGCGGAGACACTGCGAGCAGCGGAGGAAACATGGCAGGCGAATCGTTCTTCGGGGAAGACACCACCAACGAGGACCAGCGCGGCGGCATCCCGGCCGACCTGATCCCGTACCTGGAAGCGGCCGACGAGGTCGAGGACACCGAGGCGGGGGAGGGCACCGACCCCGAGGCTGAGGAGAGCGAACGCGAGGCCGCGCTGCGCGCCCTCGTCGAGCACTCGCTGCTGCTGGGCCCCGATCCCTCCGTCCTCGCCGAGATCGAGGGCGAGGTGGACGAGGACTTCGCCGACGACGCCGCCGAGCACGCGACGAGCGCGCCTCCCACGAGGCTGCGCTCGCGAAGGCTCAGGATGACGTCGCCCTGGACGCGCGCGTGCAGGAGATCTACCAGTCCATCGTCGCGCGCGCACCCGAGCACGATATCGACCCCACGCTCGACCGTGTGAAGCTCGCCCTGGATATCCTGGGCGACCCGCAGAACTTCTACCCATCGATCCACATCACGGGTACGAACGGCAAGACGTCCACGTCGCGCATGATCGACTCGCTCCTGACCGCTTTCGGCATGAAGACGGGCCGCTTCACGAGCCCGCACCTGCTCGACGTGCGCGAGCGAATCTCGCTGGAAGGCCACCCGATCACGCGCGAGGGCTTCGTACGCGCATGGGAGGACATCGCCCCCTACGTCGGCATGGTCGACGAGCGCAGCCAGGAAGAGGGCGGCCCCCGCCTGTCCTTCTTCGAGGTTTTCACGATCATGGCGTACGCGGCCTTCGCCGACTACCCGGTCGATGCAGCCGTCGTCGAGGTCGGCATGGGCGGGCGCTGGGACGCCACGAATGTCATCGACGCTGGCGTCTCCGTCATCACGCCGATCGCCCTGGATCACACGAAGTGGCTCGGCTCCACGATCGAAGAGATCGCGCGCGAAAAGGCCGGCATCATCAAGCCCGGACAGGTCGTCGTCATTATGAAGCAGGAGGAGGAAGTCCTCGACATCCTCCTCGAGCAGGCGCGCTCCGTCGACGCGATCGCCCGCGTCGAGGGCCGCGACTTCGAGGTCGTGGATCGTCAGATGGGGGTCGGCGGCCAGATGGTCACGATCCGCACGCCTTCCGCGGTCTACGAGGATGTGTTCGTCCCGCTGTTCGGCCAGTACCAGGCCCACAACGCGGCGGCGGCGCTCGTGGCCGTCGAGGCCTTCATGGGGGGCCGCGGTCTGGACGGTCGCATCGTCGAGCAGGGTCTCATGAATGCCTCCAGCCCGGGGCGCATGCAGGTCGTGCGTCATTCGCCCACGATCATCGTGGACGCCGCGCACAACCCCGCGGGCGCGGCCACCCTGCGCGAGGCCGTGGAATCCTCCTTCGGGTTCGCGCGGATCGCGGGCGTGTACGCGGCGATGGGGGACAAGGACGTCGAGGGCGTCCTGTCCGAGGTCGAGCCCTTCATCGATCACCTCGTCGTCACGCAGATGCCGGGCGAGCGTGCGGCCGACATCGCGCGCCTGGCCGAGATCGCCGAGGAGGTCTTCGGTCCCGACCGGGTAGACGTGCGCGAGTCGCTGGCCGACGCGGTCGATCGTGCAGCAGAGGTCGCCGAGGCCGGGGCCGAGCCCGCGGATCGCAGCGGAGTCCTCGTGTTTGGCTCGGTCATGCTGGCCGGGGAAATGCTGGCCCTCGCCGGCCATAGCCCACGCTAGGATGGAACCCGACCAGGGCGGCCGCATCGTGGCGGCCGCCACGGTTGGGAATTCGTGCTCAAAGGTGGCACGATTGACCATGCGTACAAGTACAGATGAGCAATGTGCAAGGAGGCATCATGAAGAAGCTCGTCAATGACGTCCACGCCGTCGTCCGCGAAACCCTCGAAGGTTTCGCTCTGGCCCACCCCGACCTCGTCGATGTCCACTACTCGCCGGATTTCGTGACCCGTCACGCCCCCAAGGCTGAGGGCAAGGTTGGCCTCGTCTCCGGTGGTGGATCCGGACACGAGCCCCTGCACGCGGGCTTCGTCGGTGAAGGCATGCTGGACGCGGCCGTGCCCGGCGCCGTCTTTACGTCGCCCACCCCCGACCCGATCCTGGAGGCCACGAAGGCCGCCGACCACGGCGCGGGCGTCCTGCACATCGTCAAGAACTACACGGGCGACGTCCTCAACTTCGAGACCGCCGCCGAGCTGGCCGACATGGAGGACATCACGGTCGCTACCGTCGTCGTCAACGATGATGTGGCCGTCGAGGACTCCCTCTACACGGCGGGACGCCGCGGCGTCGCCGGAACGATCTTCGTCGAGAAGATCGCGGGCGCGGCCGCCGAGCGCGGCGACTCCCTCGAGGAAGTCACCCGCATCGCCACCAAGGTCAACGACCAGACCCGCTCCATGGGCCTGGCCCTGGGCCCCTGCACCGTGCCCCACGCTGGCAAGCCCTCCTTCGACCTGGGCGAGGACGAGATCGAGCTGGGCATCGGCATCCACGGTGAGCCGGGATACCGCCGCGGCTCCATGGAGACCGCCGACAGCCTCGTCGCCGAGCTCTACGAGCGCGTGCGCGAAGACCTGGGCCTGGCCGAAGGCGAGCGCGTCGTGGCCCTCGTCAACGGCATGGGCGGTACCCCGTCTCCGAGCTCTACATCTGCTTCCGCGCCCTCGCGGCCCTCCTCAAGAAGGACGGCATCGAGATCGCGCGCCAGATGGTCGGCAACTACGTGACCAGCCTGGAGATGCCCGGCGTCTCCGTGACCCTCATGCGAGCCGACGACGAGCTCCTTGAGCTCTTTGACGCCCCCGTGAACACGGTCGCCTGGAAGTAAGCAACGAAGCAGGACAAGGAGAAGCACGATGAGCCTAGATGCAGCGTGGGCACGCCGGTGGATCGAGTTGTCGGCGGCGGACATCGCTGAGCAGCGCGACTACCTGGTGGATCTGGACCGAGCCATCGGGGATGGCGACCACGGAGAGAACATGGACCGCGGATTTAAGGCCGCGGTCGAGGCCCTGGAACAGGCCCAACCGGGCAGCGTCGCCGAGGTCCTCAAGACGGTCGCCAAGACCCTCATGTCCACGGTCGGCGGTGCCGCCGGGCCCCTGTACGGGACCGCGTTCCTGCGCGCATCCAAGGCCGCCGGTGACGGCAATCTCGACGGCGCGGGCGTGGCAGCGGTGATCGCGGGCGCGCTCGACGGAATCCAGGCCCGAGGCAAGGCAACCACGGGCGAGAAGACCATGGTGGACGCGTGGACTCCGGCCCTCGAGGCCGCCCGCGCCGCCGCCGAATCCGGTAGCGATCCCGCCGCCGTCCTCGAGGCCGCCGCCACGGCCGCCGAGGCCGGAGCCGCCGCGACGGAGCCCCTGCGGGCCACGAAGGGACGCGCCTCCTACCTGGGCGAGCGCTCCATCGGGCACCTCGACCCGGGTGCCGTGTCCACCTCCCTCATCCTGCGCGCCGCCGCGCGCGCAGCGGGCGAGGCCGGCGCAGCATGAGCGTGCGCGTCTCCTTCGTCATCGTCTCCCACTCGGCCTCCCTGGCCACCGGAGTCTGTGAACTGGCCGCCCAGATGGCCCCCTGACGTGCACTTCGAGGCCGCCGGGGGCACGGACGACGGCCGCATCGGCACCTCCCTACGACCTCGTGGAGGCGGCCCTCGAGGCCGCCGCCGCAGCCGTGGAGGGCGAGGGCAGCGGCGTCATCGTCCTGACCGACCTCGGCTCGGCCACGATGACCGTCGAATCCGTCATCGACATGAGCGACGAGCCCGAGCGCGTGCGCTTCGTCGACACCTGCCTCGTCGAAGGGGCCGTCGCCTCTCCGTGCGGGCTCAGCTCGGCGAAGACCTCGACCAGGTCGCCGACGTTGCAGCCTCCCTTGCCCCGCGCCTGGACGACGCGCTTGCCCAGGAGGCACCCAGCCCCGTCGCCGGCGCGCCCTGCCGGGGAGGGGCCCAGGCCCTCGTCGACGTGGGCGCAGGGGACGCGGTCGTCGCAGACCCCGTCGGCCTGCACGCGCGACCCGCCGCCGCCTTCGTGCGCCTGGCGGGCACCTTCGATGCCGAGGTCACCGTCAACGGGGCGGACGGCGGCTCGGTCCTGGAGCTCATGGCCCTGGGCATCACCCAAGGTCAGAGCGTCCACATCGAGGCTAATGGGGCCGATGCCACAGCGGCGGTCGCGGCGCTGACAGATATGCTTGAAAGCGCAGCAACGCAACCGCCAGAATCAAAGGAGACATCGTGAGCGCTAAGAGTGTTCTGCTGGAGCCCCAGCACCTTCTCGACCCCACCCTGGAGCACACCCTCATCGTCGTGAAGCCCGACGGCTACGCCCGCGGCCTGACCGGTGAGATCCTGCGCCGCATTGAGGGCAAGGGCTACACGATCAAGGGCCTCAAGCTCATGATCGCCTCCCGCGAGCTGCTCGCCGAGCACTACGCCGACCACAAGGACAAGCCCTTCTTCGAGGGACTCCTAGAGTTCATGAGCTCCGGCCCCGTCGTCGCCATGATCGTCGAGGGTCAGCGCGTTGTCGAGGGCATGCGCGTCCTCATGGGGTCTACCGACCCGACGACCGCCCCCGCTGGCACGATCCGCGGCGACCTGGGCCGCGCCTGGAACAGCCCCCCACATGGAGAACCTGATCCACGGCTCGGACTCTGTGGACAACGCAACGCGCGAAATCTCCCTGTGGTTCCCGGAGATTTACTGACTCGCGGCTAACCTGCAAGGGTGTACCTCAAGAACCTGACGCTGCGGGGCTTTAAGTCCTTCGCCAGTGCGACCACGCTCGCCCTCCAACCGGGCATCACGTGCGTCGTCGGCCCCAACGGGTCGGGTAAAATCCAACGTCGTCGACGCTCTCGCCTGGGTCATGGGCGAGCAGGGTGCCCGCGCTGCGCGGCGGACACATGGCGGACGTGATTTTCGCGGGGGACATCTGGGCGCGCGGCGCTCGGGCGCGCCCAGGTGGACCTGACGATCGACAACACTGACGGGCTGCTCGACATTGAGTATTCCGAGGTGACGATCAGCCGCACGCTGTTTCGCGGGGGCGGCCCGAATACTCCATTAACGGCACTCCGGCGAGGCTGCTGGACGTGCAGGAGCTCCCGTCCGACACGGGCATGGGTCGCCAGATGCATGTCATCGTCGGCCAGGGGCAGCTCGACGCGATCCTGTCCTCCACGCCCGAGAGCGTCGCGGCTTCATCGAAGAAGCCGCGGGTGTCCTCAAGCATCGCCGCCGCAAGGAGCGCGCGCTGAAAAAGCTGGCCGACATGGACGCGAACCTCGTGCGCGTCCTGGACCTCACGAACGAGATTCATCGCCAGCTGGGGCCCCTGGCCCGCCAGGCGCGCACTGCCCGGCGCGCGTCCCTCATTCAGGCGCGCGTGCGCGACGCGAAGGCCCGCCTGCTCGCCGACGACCTCGCATCGGCCCCTGTCGAAGCTGTCAGTTCTCGAGGCATCGGACGAGTCTGCAGGCCGAGCGCCGCGCCCTCGCTCGAGGAGCAGATAAGCGCCGCGCGCGCCGAGCTTTCGCGCCTGGAGGACGCTGAGCGCGCGTCCTCGCCGGCGCTCGAGCAGGCTTCCTCTGACTGGCAGTCGCTCACCACGATCACCGAGCGTCTGCGCGGCACGCTCATGGCCGCGACCCAGAAGGTCTCCCTGCGTGCGACCCCCGAGCTGCCCCCGGGCGGCGAGGGACCCCTGACGTGCTCGATGAGCGGGCGCGTGTTGCCGGTGCCGAGGACGCTGCGCTGGTCGCTCAAGTCGAAGAGGCGCGCAGTGCCCTGACGTCCGCGATTCGCGCGCGCGAGGCCTCGGAGGACGCCGACGATTCCGCGTCCCGCGAGCTCGCACGCGTCAACCGCGTCATCGCCGACCACCGCGAGAAGGTCGCGCGCCTGACGGGCGACGCCTCCACGGCCGCGTCTCGCCTGGAGGCAGCGATCGCCGAGGCCGACCGCGCGTGGGGGCGCATACCGCGCGGCTCAGGATCGCGCCGAGGCCGCCGAGAAGGCGGTTCCTGCCACGTCTGTTGTCTCCGTTGGTGCGGACGCTTCTGTCGCTGGGGAGTCCTCGTCCGCGGACGAAGCAAGCGGGGGAGCGGCCCGCGCGCACGCCGAGGCCTCCGCCCGCCGCGACGCCGCGCGCGCCCGTGTGGACGAGCTGCTCGGTGTCGAACGCGAGGCCCGCGCCGACCGCGCGCGCTGGGAGGCCCGCCGCGACGCGCTCTCCCAGCTGCTCGCCCCCGAGGACGGCACCGCCGAGCTGCTGGGACGCCCCGGAGTGCTCGGCCAGGTCGCGCCCCTCCTGCGCGTCACCCCCGGTTTCGAAGACGCCGTCGCCGCCGCGCTGGCACCTTTCGCCGACGCGGTCGTCGTCGATTCTCTGGCCCGAGGCCTCCGCGAGCTGGACGCGGCCCGCGCGGCCGGGCGCTCGCTGCGCCTCGTCGTCGCACCCCCGGCACCTGCAAGCGACGCGGACGAGCCTGCGGATACCCAGGCCTCGCCCCCTGAACGCCCAGGCTCGGCAGCGGTGCCCGCGGACGGCGGCGACCTGCCCGAGGGGGCCACATGGCTGGGATCGGTCGTCACCTGCGAGGGAGCCGCCGCACCCCTGGCGGACCTCCTGGACGGGGTCGTCGTCTGCTCACCTGAGAGCGCCGCTGGAGCGCTGGACGTGCCCGGCGTGCGCGCCGTCGTCACGCCCGGCGGCGACGTGCTGCGCTCGTGGTCCCTCGAGGGTGGGCACCAGGCGTCCTCCGTCCTCTCCGTGCGCGCAGACTTCGACGAGGCCGACGCGCGGGCGCGGGAGGCAGGCGCGCGCATGGACGCCGTGTCCAAGCAACTCGCCCACGCGAACGGGGCACTGGACCGGTCTATCAAGGAGGCGAACGACGCCCTCAAGGCCCTGCGCGAGGAGGACGCCCAGCGCGCCAAGGAAGCCCAGGAGCTTGCCCGTGCCCAGTCCGCCGCGCAGGCCGCCCGCGCCGAGGCCGATCGCGCCCGTGACGTGGCCCGCCGCGCCGACGAGCAGGTCGAGTGGGCCCGCGAGCAAGACGTGGCCGCGCGGGCGCGCCTGAGGGCGCCGACTCGGTCGGCCCACCCGAGTCCCTCGAAGACGCGCAAGCCCGCGCCGACGCCTCCTCACGCGCTGCCCGTGAGGCCCGCGACGGCGAAAAACCAGGCGCGCCTGACGCTGCGCTCCCTGGAAGAACAGTCGCGGCGCGCAGCCCTCACGCGCCCGCTCCCTGCGCCAAGCGGCCGCCGCCGAGCGCGAGGAACGCGCCCGCTACGCCCAGCGCGAGGCAGTGAGGCGCACGGAACTGGCCACGGCCTCGGACGTGGAAGCCGCCGCGCGCGTGGCCCTGGAGGCCGCCGAGCGCGCCCTATCCGCGCGGCCGAGCGCCGCGACCACCCTGAGTGCGCGGCGCTCCCAGGTGTCCCAAGAAGTATCGGACGCACGCCGGGCACTGGATCGGCTGAGCGCGGAGCTGTCCGAGGCGACGAGCAACGCCAATCAGGGGAAGATCGCCGCCGAGCAGACGCGTGTGCGCGTCGAAGACTTGGAGCGGCGCTCCCTCGAGGAGCTGTCCTCGAACCCGAGCAGCTGATCGCCGAGTTCGGACCCGAGACGATGGTTCCGATGCTGCCCCTCGACCCCGACCAGATCGAGAAGGCCGAGGCCGCCGAGCCGAGCGCGTACGTGCGCGCCGAGCAGGAGCGGGCCCCGGCCAAGGCACAGAAGGATTTGGAGAAGCTCGGGCGCGTGAACTCGCTGGCGCTCGAGGAACACGAGGCCCTGGCAGCGCGGCACAAGTTCCTTGTGGACCAGGTCCAGGACCTCAAGCAGTCCAAGGCTGACCTGCTCCACATCGTGGAGGACGTGGATCGCCTGGTGGAGGAGGCTTTCGTGTCGGCCTTCGCCGAGACGCGCGTGCAGTTTGAGCACGTGTTCGGCGTGCTGTTCCCGGGCGGGCAGAGCGACCTGGTGCTGACCGACCCGGACGACATGCTCTCGACCGGCATCGAGATCGAAGCCCGGCCCGCGGGCAAGAAGGTGAAGCGCCTGTCGCTGCTCTCGGGCGGCGAGCGTTCCCTGGCCGCGATCGCGTTCCTGGTCGCGATCTTTAAGGCGCGCCCGTCCCCGTTCTACGTCATGGACGAGGTCGAGGCCGCCCTGGACGACGTGAACCTGTCGCGCCTGTTGGCGATCTTCAAGGAGCTTCAGGAGACCTCGCAGCTGATCGTGATCACGCACCAGAAGCGAACGATGGAGATCGCGGACGCTCTGTACGGCGTCACCATGCGCGACGGCGTCACGACGGTAGTGTCCCAGCGCTTGGCGGACTAAGAAACAGCACCGGAAGGATCTGAATGAAAAACGGGTTGAGGCGTACTAAGTGAGTGTGGATCGCCCTGAAAAACATCGTGGTCTCCGTGGCAATTTACACGAAAAAAATCCTGATTCGGACTTAACCGGCTAACTGACAGGTACCTGGGCCTTGCTTCATCGAGTAAAGCATTCTCTTAGTGAAAAAGAAACAAATCGACAAGCCCATATACAAAAATGATAACACTGTGCGTAAATCGTGCGTTGTTGAGAAAAAGTCATCCGACGTTGGTGATTCTCAGTAAACTTCAGCTCTGCTATGTACTCCAGCCATCGAGCCAACGCGTAGTAGGCTCACTTAAATTAGTGAATGAAGGTGTATGGTCAAGCTTGTCTATGGCCTTCGCGAATGTGAAATAATTGTGCGAAAAAGGAGATGTTACGAAGGGGGTGAAAAACCGCTTGTAATGGACAAGGAGAAATGGGTAGCTATGTGTATCTTGATGCAACTCACTGTGCGTCGCTGTGAGTGAAAAAGTGCGAAAGTTGAATGTAGAAAAATTATCCAAAATGAATCTATTAAATTTCGAATTCTCGGCGCTGATGCTAATCAAGGTTGTGTCGGTGTGAATTCGTGTCTATGTGGTTTTTGTGGTCAGCTGTTGATAGGTGATTGCGCTTCGCTCTGTATATAGATCAAATCCAAGTCCTTCGCACCACCTTAGCAATTCTTGTAACCATCGAACCTTTCGAAACTTGGCCGGCGAGATTTGGGACAGTGTTGCGCATCGAAGTTCCTCTTCGTTCGCCTGAATATGAACGGGTCTGGAATTTAATATCTTGATTACGGCTTTGAGTAAATCGTGGTCGCCGACGCGAGGAAAACTTGATGACGTAAAGTCGTCTAGCGTATCCTCGATCATTTGAAAATGCTGACGCTCTATTTCAGATGGAACGGTGTTGTTGGGGGCAGAGGTGCTTGTATGCGTGATGTGCTGTAATTGTTTCTGGAGTTAATTGGAAAATGTTGTATGTTTGAATTTTCAGTTTCAATGAAAAGTGTACAGAGACAATTCTAACGGCGGCAAGAGCAGAGGCAATCCGTATAGCATCTGCTAAGACTTGTTTGGCGGCGGCGTCGGTATTTGTTGTACAACTGCCATTAGGTCGTTTCTTTGCTCGAAGAAGCTTGGGAATGTATTGTCTCTCTTAGTGGAGCAAGATCGTCGGCAATGAGATCGATAAAACAATCATGGTGTTCGGATGAGGTTACATTTGAGGGGTAATTAATACTCTTCGGTTTATATGAGTCGTAGTCGGAATCGACAAGAAAATGTGCCCGGTCGAGTCCTTGATCTTCTGCCATTTTTTTGCAACATTGAGAACGCGTGATTTTCCTCCGCTGCTTGCTATAAGCTTAACATTTGGGGTGATGATATGTTTAAAAATGAGGATGTCATCATCGCCTTCTACCATAAGTACCGGACCCCCCTGGCTTAGGAGAAGAAGCGTTGAGTACTCTGACTCAGTGGTGATTGGCATCATTAGAAAGAAGCCTCCGTTGGTCCAAGTTGTATGGCTTCCTTCCACATTCCATTAATAATTTGAGGTGAGTGTGTGGCAACGATGAATCGGAAGCCCACGAGCTCCGCAATTTGAATTACATCTGGAATGAAGTCCAATTGCCAAGCAACATGGAGTGAGATCTCGGGTTCATCTATTAGTACTAAAGCGCCCTGTTTTACATTAAGCAGAAGATCGCATAGTAAGATGATTTCGTGTTGTTCTCCGGAAGATAGTGAGGTCAAAGGAATTTCTTCGTTTTTGTCGTTGTGTCGGATCGTTAAACCCTTCTTCTCGTTTACAGAGAGCGTTTTATTTAAGAGCCTTTTATTGACTAGCGTTTGAAGAAGCTCGATCCTCTCGAGAATCTTCTCGAATGGCTTTAGTGTTTCGCTGGCGTCTTGAACATAGAGTTCGAGTAGGGCTAGTGCCCAATCGTCCAATTTTTCCATCTGGCAATTCTAGTCCTTCTGAAACGCTGTCTGATACAACCTTTGCTAGGCGATCGCGAAACTCATTTTGTGTCTTGTATAACTCTCGGATTCTGTTTGCGTCGCGCGTTCTCAGGATTCTGAGCTGCCGCGAGTACTGATTTGGGAATGAACGTTCTTTTTGTTGGCTAAGTTGGGAATGTTGTGTTTGCGCTTCATTGAGTAGTTGGATGATCTGTCTTGATAGAACGGTGATTCTGTCATCCATTTCATTGAGTTCACGAAGCTTGCGCGGTCTATGATCCGGGAATCTGTCTTGGGTGCGTTGAATCTTCAAGCGCTGAGTTTCAATCAGATGGCAATCGGAACGCTTTTTGAATGCTTTTATTGCGGCTGGGGCGTTTCCCATTTCTCTATCGTTTGATAGGCATGTCCACTCCTTAATTAAATGTGGCCACAACTCGTGCATCTCATCTTGATCAGTCTGATGTTCTAGCAGCTGAGCGTATAGCCGGGTTGCCGAGTCTCGTTTTGCGTAGAACTCATCGTTTTCATGCACTGCTCGCCATTTCGCTTTGCTTCCGTCAGGAAGAGTTAGTGTAATAGTACAGTAGTAGTTGTTTTTGTCTTCTTCCTCATTGTATACGCTTGCTCGTGTAACGTTGAGCTCGGTTGTGTCGTCGTATGTAAGTGTAGCTTTGTTGAATGGAAGTTCCGTTAAAGCGTCGTACGATAGCTCTGACGCGGCTTTAATTATTTCGAGCAGTTTTGTTTTCCCAACGCCGTTTGGGCCGTATACTATTGCGTAGTTCTTGTCGTCGTTGAACTTGATTTCGTGTGTGTATTCGCCAAGAATATTTTGGACAACTACGTGTTTAAGTAGCATTCTTGCTCCTTTTTTTGTTCCGGGCCACGCCTTGAGGTGGTTGTGGTGGAGTGTTCCTGATCTCTATCCTACTTTGCGTGCGATCGATTTGTGTGTGATTTTAGTTGTTTTCGCTGGTTTTGTGTCCTCGCCCGCTGCTTTCTGACGACGCTGGTTAGTGTTTGGAGCTCTGTGGATTGGCTTAAGGTGGTGTTGTTGGTACTTCGTGAAGTGGGTGTCTGCCTGTGGAGAGAGAAGTGCCCGTTATGGGAACTTTTGCTGGTTTGCGTCGGGGTATCGTCGTGTTGTCGCTGGTCCGTTGCTGTATAAGGGGTCTTCCACCGTGTCTGTGGGCTCGGATTTAGGGTTGTGCGAATCGGTGGTAGGGGCGGTCGGGCGAGTTCGAAAGTGACTGTTGCTAAGGTGCGCGCGAGGGTTGCCCCGTTGATGTATTGCCAGGGTCCTCGTAGGACTGAAGGCGCCTGCCGTGCGAGGCCTGGCTTGGCGGGTGGCTCTCAGTGGCGCATTAGGATCACTGCGCCCTCTGGTGGGACTCAAGGTGGTCTGGGTCGTGGGTGTATCACGGATGTCACCTACCTGTGGTGGGCGCAAGGCTGGTTCTGCCTGTGTGCTTTGCATGGCCTGCACTCGCGCTGTGTCCTGGGAAGCGCCATGGTTGTGCTGTGAAGCATTGGCCTGTTCGGCACTGCGCTCGACATGGTCGGTACCGCGTGCGATGGCTTCCTCGTAGGGGTTCTATTCCTCGATGGTTGGGGAACACAGTTCACATCTTAGAAACTGGCAGCTGCATGCGCGCCGTCCAGGGATCGTGTCGATGGGGAGATCTGGAGTTTGCGGGGGATAACGCCATGGCTGAATCCTTTGGGGTTCCCTCAAAGCCGGGTTCTACTAGCGGTGCACCCTCATTACCGACCATCAGGTTTTGCATTGGGGCGTCATCTGGTTCGAAGACTTCTGCAATCGGCGGGACATTCGTGCCGACGTTGATGACACGTCCCCATCGAATGCGAACTATGTATGGCGGCCTGGACAATCGCTGCAGAAACAGAGCGTCAACAACTTGCGCACAGGCCCACCTGGACGCTGGTGGATTCGAACTTTAACCATAGCCTCAAGTTTGATGGGTTCCTTTTCCTGTGCTTGGCGGACTAGGGAGGAGTGGCGTTCCTCGCGGAAATGGCCGCGGTTCACGGCTTTTGTCGCCCATCAATTGCATTGATCAGCGGACCCGTGAGGACAGCGTTAGAATTTTGTTAACGAAATTCCTGGCATGGGTGCGGGGGAGGTGAGGCACCGATGGACGTGCCGGTTGTTGGCATCCACGAGTGAGTGCGCGCCATCCTGAGATTGAGGAGGAAGATGCGATTCATGCCTGCGTGTATGCAGTCGAGTGTGCTGAACGCGTGACTCTCCGTACTGGCCCGCATACGCAGCGCTGGGATACGACAGGAACGGGAGGCTGCTGGAACTCCCTTGCCGCGCTCCAGGAAGACGGCAGTATCCTCATCTATCACGCGATGACTCCACCTTCAAAGAAAAATGATGACCGAAATATTTGGACCTGAGAGGAGAGGACAATGAGCAAGAAACAACAGGGGACCTACCGTCTTGCGGGAGGAATCACCGTTACCGACGCTGACCTTGAAGCAGATGCGCAGCGCTTCGAAGCAGGCGAGTGTGACGGAGCGTGGAAAGGTTCTCCCGGGGCGCCTGCAGCTCTTCGGCGAGGACACAATGCCGGTCGGCACACGCCTGCCCGAATCCTTAGTCCGCGAGCTCGACGAGGCGGCAGGGGAACTCGGACAAACTCGCAGTGAACTCGTTCGTCGTTTCATTTCTGACGGCCTGCTGGCTCTGAAGGCGTAAAGCAGTGGATTTCCTGAAAGCAGTGCCCAGGAGATCCACACCGTCACCGCCGCTTCTATGCGTGTGGAGTGCCCGACGCCTCAGGCCTCGAGCCTGGTCAGCGTGCCGTGCACGAGCGATCGCCGCGCGCTGCTTCTGGCCGCCCCTACACCTGGTGCGGATACGTGGTGTAGGGAGTCCTCGAATCCCTAGGCATAACGTTGCGGCACCAGGGGCTGTGCACTGCCCGCTGCCCTCGAGCAATGGCAGTTCGATGAACGCGGGCGGGGACCCGTTGGTCCCCGCCCGCGCCTGCAAGCCGTGCGTCCCGCCACAGCGGGAGCAGTGACATCAGTCGTTCATGAAATGGCGCTCGTCCAGGATCTGTGCGCCGGCGCCCACCAGTGAGGGCAGGGTGCTCGTTTGCGTGGTGGCCGCAGAAGTACAGCTGGCCACCCGACGGCATCGTCGCACGAACCCAGGCGCGAGCGCCGCAGGCGTCGCAACGATTCGCCGCGGTCAGCTGCGGCTCGTCCAGTACGGGGCGTTCAAGAGTCTGTGCGTTCATGCTTCCATCACACACCATCACCCGCCGCGCGCACCCCTGTTCACCCGGGGCGCAATCGAGAGCCCATACGCCGACACAATGAAACGGGAGAATGCAAACCCTCCCGAAGCAGCACCCAACACGCCCCGAAACGCCACCCACCAGCGCGACCTGGCCCCGGCCTCGTCAATCGTGGAAAGCATCCCAGAACCCGCGCCACGCGCACCGGTGGCCCCAAACGAGCATGGCTCCACCTATGATGCACTTCGTGACTCCTACCGACGCATCCGACTACAACGCACGGCACCTCTCGGTCCTCGAGGGGCTCGAGGCCGCGCAAGCGCCCCGGCATGTACATCGGCTCCACCGACCATCGGGGCCTCATGCACTGCCTCTGGGAGATCATCGATAACGCGGTCGACGAGGCCCTGGAAGGTCACTGCGACACGATCGACGTCGCCTGCACCCCGACCACTCCGCCTCCGTCGCCGACAACGGCCGCGGCATCCCCTGTCGACATCGTCCCCGGGCAGGGGACCTGACGGGCGTCGAGGTTGTTCGACACCAAGCCCACGCCGGCGGTAAGTTCGGCGGCGGCTCTTACGCGGCCTCGGGTGGCCTCCACGGCGTCGGCGCCCCGTCGTGAACGCCCTGTCGGCCCGCCTCGACGTGCAGGTCGATCGTGGCGGTAAGACCCACGAGATGTGCTTCCGCCGCGGCGAACCCGGCGAATTCGACGACTCGAAGCAGCGCACCCCAACTCGCCCTTCAAGCCTTTCGTGGACGGCTCGACCCTCAAGACCGTCGGCAAGGTGAAGAAATCCCAGACCGGCACGCGCGTGCGCTTCTGGGCGGACTTCCAGATCTTCCTGTCGACCGAGGGGCTTCTCGTGGGAGAACCTGCTGGCGCGCGCCCGCCAGACTGCGTTCCTCGTGCCCGGCCTGACCATCAACTGCTACGACGAGCGCGGCGAAGAGGAGCTCCACGAGAGCTTCCGCTTCGACGGCGGCGTCGTCGACTTCGCGAACTGGCTGGCCTCCGACGGCCCCGTCACCGACACGTGGCACATCACGGGTGAAGGCACCTTCAACGAGACCGTGCAGGCCCTCGACTCTAAGACCGGCCACCTGCGCGCCACCGAGGTTGAACGCACCTGCGAGGTCGACATCGCGCTGCGCTGGGGCATCGGCTACGACACGACCGTCCAGTCTTTCGTCAACATCATCGCCACCCCCAAAGGGCGGCACCCACGTCACCGGCTTCGAGCAGGCGGTCCTCAAGACCCTGCGCGCCGCGATCGACAAGAACGCGCGCAAGCTCAGGGTCGGCGCGAAGGACGGGCGCCCGAAAAGGACGACGTCCAGGCCGGCATGACTGCCGTTATCACCGTGCGTTTCCCCGAGCCTCAATTCGAGGGCCAGACGAAGGAAACGCTGGGTACCCCGCAGATCCGAGCCGTCGTCAACCGCGTCGTCACCGACTGGCTGAAGGACAAGTTCGCCTCTTCCAAGCGCGACGACAAGCAGCAGACCTCCCTCCTCACGGAGAAGATCGTCGGCGAGATGAAGGCACGTGTTTCCGCGCGCCTTCACAAGGAGATCCGCGCAGAAGAATGCGCTCGAAACCTCCTCGCTGCCCGCCAAGCTCGCGGACTGCCGCCTCGAGGACGTCGAGGAAACCGAGCTCTTCATCGTCGAGGGGCGACTCCGCCCTGGGCACGGCCAAGGCCGCGCGCAACTCCCACTACCAGGCCCTGTTCCCGATTCGAGGCAAGATCCTCAACGTGCAGAAGGCCTCGACCGCGGACATGCTGGCCAACGCCGAGTGCGCCAACATCATCCAGGTGATCGGCGCGGGCTGGGCCGCACCTTCGACCTGTCTCCAGGCCTCGATATGGCAAGGTCATCCTCATGACCGACGCCGACGTCGACGGCGCGCACATCCGCACCCTGCTGCTCACACTGTTCTTCCGCTACATGCGCCCCCATGGTCGAGGCCGGCCGCATCTGACGCCGCCGTCCCGCCCCTGCACCGCATCGAGGTCGCGGGTAAGGGGGCGCAAGAAGCGCGAGTACATCTACACCTACCCGAGGACGAGCTGCACCGTAAGCTCGCCGCCCCTGCGTCGCTCGGGCCGTACTTGGAAGGAACCCATTCAGCGGTACAAGGGCCTGGGTGAGATGGACGCCGACCAGCCTCGCGGAGACCACGATGGACCGGGCGCACCGCTCGCTGCGCCGCATCACGCTGGCTCGACGAGGAGGCCCTGCGCCAGGCCGAGGACGTGTTTGAGTTGCTCGCGGCTCGACCGTTGGTCCGCGCAAGGAGTTCATTGTCGAGGAGTCCGCGTTGGATCGTACGCATCGACGCGTACTTCAGGCAAAAGTGCCCGCGTGCTGCACAAACGTTCATACGTGTTGACCATATGTCGTCCGCCAGTGTGACTAAAGGCCCCTATCAGCCGGTAGGATATTACGCATGACAGGACTTGCGCAGCGACTCACGCCGCCCGGGTCCGTCCCGTACCCGGGCAATCACCTCGGGTTGCGCTGGCGGCCCATGATCGGCCGCGACGCGCCCGCCGTGTACGCACTTATCTCCCTGATCGAAGACGATGACAACGCCATTCGGCGCACCTCCGTCGACGACATCGCGGACATGATGGAGGGCGAGAACGGGCGCGACTGGGTGGACACGATCGTCGGCCTGACGCGAAGCGAAACATCTGCGCGGTGGCATCCGTGCGCGTCCTGCGAGGCATTCACGAGGCCGCGACCGCCGTCGTCAGCGCCTTCATCCACCCGCACTGGCGTGGCCGAGGCGTGGGCCGGGCTCTGCTCTACTGGCAGGACGGGCGTGCCCGACAGATGCTCGTCGAAGCTTTCGGCGCCGAGTCCGAGGTGCCCGCTTCGATCTCGAATCTCGTCGATGCACACATGACCGATCGTCGTCGCCTCTACATCGCGGCCGGCTTCTTCGCTAAGCGCACGTATCAGGTCATGTACCGTGACCTGGCTGGCGGCGAGGTGCCCGTGCCCGCGCGCCACGGATACCGCGTCCTACCGTGGAACCAGGTTCCGCAGGAGCAGGTCCGCGCCATCCACATGGAGGCCTTCCAGCAGTCGTTCCGTTCGCCGCTGCGCGCCCTGTGGTGGGACGACGCGATGAACCACTTCGACACGCGCTGGTCGTTCGTGGCCGTGGATGCCCAGGGTGAGGTCGTCGGCTACGCGATCACCGGGCGTCCCGCGCAGCGCTGGGGGCCACGGGCCGCCCGAGGCGTACATCTACCTGCTCGGTGTCGCCGAGGCTCACCGCGGACGCTCCATCGCGAGCGCCCCTCGTCGGGCACGCCGTCGCCGCAGCATCCGCGTCCGGCGCGTCGCACTTGGCCTCGACGTTGACATGTCGAGCCCGGACGGAGCGCATAAGATTTACGAACACCTGGGCTTCGTGGATGAAGCCGCCGAGGTTACTTACACGATCGACCAGTAGAGACGGAAGGAGGCGAGCATGAGCATTCCTCCGCGCAGCGAGCGAATGCCCCCGAGTTCGTCCCTTCCCGGGCGAACATCATGGGATCGAATGGGAGTCGCTCTCGGCTGCCCACCACGGTGGCCTCGTCCGCCCTTTTTCGCTCGCATGGAAGCCCGCGATAACCCGCCGCATCGCACCAGCCCGGACGAGGTCGAGGAATGCCTCGGGTGCCCCTCGCAGTGGCGAGGCCTCGTCGGGATTGCCCGCAAGGGCATCGCGGCGGGTCGCATCGTCGCCTTTGCTCAGGTGGTCCTGCGTTTCCCTGGGCGAGTGGAGGCGTGTGCGTCGGGGAGTGGACCCCGACTTTCGGCGCATCGGCCCTCGGCAATGCGATCGTCGACTGGCAGGAGGGTACCGCCCGCCAGATGCTGGCCGAGGTTGAGGGTGTTGCTCCCGGCCCAGATCACCTGTCACGTCGAGACCGGCCAGGATGACCTCGAGGTGCAGCTGAAGGTTCATGGCTTCCGTTGGACGCGCACCTACTACGAGCTGCGTGCTTCGCTCGAGGGACTCGCCGCAGCTGCCCGATCTGGGTTCGTACATGAGCATCGAGGCCTGGGGCCCCCAGTGGGAGGAACCTGCCCTGCGTGCGGCGAACCGCCCCAACGAGTCCGAGTGGGGTCGGCCCCGCTCACTCAGGAGCAGTGGATGCAGGGGCGCACGGCCTTCGCTCCCGAATGGTCGTTCGTCGCCGTCGACCGCACGGGGATCGCCCCCGCGTCGCCGGCTTCCTGCTGGCATCGTGTTACGAGCAGGATTGGGCGGCTCTGGGCTGGCGCGAGGGGTACATCGACCAGCTGGGCGTCCTGTCCCAGTGGCGCGACAGTCGCGTCGCGGACGCACTGATCCTGGCGTCGATGTGGGCGCAGAAGCGCGACGGCATGGATCGCGCGGGCACGGGCGTGGGCTCCAGCGAACCATACGGGCGCGCTCGCCATCTACGACTACCTGGGCTTCCGTACGGTGGGCCAGACGAGGCTGTACGCGATCGAGATCTGACTGTCGTTTCGCATGGTGGACGTTTCCGCGCATTCCCTTGTGTTATCATCGTTACTTTTTCTTTGTCGGTGGGCGCTGTTCTTCCTTTTTCTTTTCAGTTTTCACGTAACCGCTCCCTAGGTCCCTAATCGTCTGACCAATTAAATTCTTAGGGCTCACTGCGGGAGGACCGCGAGCGTCCTCGGCGCCCACGCGCGCCCCATCTCCACAGTGCGGAGCCAGCATGACTACGAAGTCGTCAGCACCAACCAAGTCCATTCCGCCTCTGGTCATTCGAAGCGCCATCGTTGCCTCCCTCGGCGGCCTGCTCTTCGGCTTTGACACAGCGGTCATTTCCGGCGCGGAAGAAAAAGCTCACCAAGCTCACGCGCTCTCCTCCATGGGGGAGGGCATGATCGTTGCCATCGCAACCATCGGCACGATCTGCAGGTGCCATCGTCGCCGGTAAACTCGCCGACCGCTTTGGGCCGTAAACCCATCCTCTTCTGGATCGGCATTCTCTCGGCGTGGGTGCGCTGGCCACTGCCCCTGGCGCCTGTGCCTACCCTGGTGACAGCTGCTGACGGCACGGTCTCGGCCTCGTCCGCCTTCCCGATCACCTTCTTCATGGTGTTCCGCTTCCTGGGCGGCGTCGGCGTCGGCCTGTCCTCCGTGGTCGCTCCCATTTACACCGCCGAAATCGCGCCCGCCCGCGTGCGCGGACGCCTGGTCGGCCTGGTCCAGTTCAACATCGTCTTCGGTATCCTCCTGGCCTACGCCTCCAACGCGGTCATCCGCGAAATCGCGCACGAAGACACCGCGCGGCGCTGGATGCTCGGCGTCATGGCCGTGCCCGCCGTCTTCTTCCCTGATCTTCCTGGCCACCGTCCCCGAGACGCCGCGTTGGCTGCTCGCCCACGGGCACGAGGAACGCGCCGTGAAGATTTCCGAGCGCCTCACCTCCACGCAGGAAGAAAGCAACGAGCAGATCGCCGAGATGAAGGCACAGATCGCCGAGGACGCCGCTGGTGGCAAGGTTGCCTTCTTCACGCGTCGCTACCGCAAGGTCATCCTCATGGCCTTCTGCATCGCGATGTTCAACCAGCTCTCCGGCATCAACGCGATCCTCTACTACGCGCCGAAGGTCATGAAGCTCGCGGGCGGTGCCGCCGTCCTGGGTGACGCCTTCCCACATCGGCTCCGTCATCGTCGGCCCTCATGAACCTGATCGCCACCATGGCCGCCCTGACCGTCATCGACAAGCTGCACGCCGCCAGCCTCATGATCGTCGGATCGATCGGCTACCTGATCTCCCTCGGCTTCTCGCTGGCATGATACCGCCCACGAGGGCGGCGTCTTCCAGGAAGGCAGCGCCGCCCCGTGTGGTTTCATTCTCCTCGGCCTGCTCGGCTTCATCGCCTCCCACGCCTTCGGTCAGGATCGGTCATCTGGGTCTTCATCTCCGAGATCTTCCCTGAACCGCGTGCGCGCGTGGCCAGTCGCTGGGCTCGCTCACGCACTGGGTGTTCGCCTCATCACCACGTACGCCTTCCCGGTCCTCACGGATAAGCTCGGCGGCGGCTCGCGTTCGTATCTTCTTCCTCGCGATGGTCGGTCAGCTATTCTGGTCCTGAAGGTGATGCCCGAAAACCAAGGGCATCCCGCTCGAAGAAATGGAAGAGAAACTGGGGTTGACGAATGACTAGAATCGTGAACATCGGGGAAGCTCTCATCGATGAGATCACCCGCCCAAACAGTGAACCCGCTCGAAGTTGTCGGGGGATCGATGCTCAACGTCGCAGCCGGCCTCACCCGGCTGGTCACGAGTCCGAGCTGGCGACCTGGTTCGCCCGTGACGCCTCGCGGCGACAAGGTGCGCGCCCATGCCGAGGACGCCGGTGTCACACCCTGACGCCCGGCAGCGACGGCGCCGAGTTCACGACGGTCGCCCACGCGGCCGTCGACGAGAAGGGGCACGCCACCTACGAGTTCGACCTGACGTGGGACGTTCCTGCCGTCGAGGATCCCGACACTCGTCGGACACGTGCACACCGGCTCCTTACGTGGTCGTCGTCGAGCCGGGCGCCGACAAGGTCCTGGCCGCCGTCAAGCGCCAGGCCATCCGCGGCACCGTGTCCTACGACCCGAACATCCGTCCCGCGCTGCTGGGAACTCCCTCGATGAGGCTCGCCCGCACGTCGAGTCGATCGTGGCCTCGCTGACGTCGCCGTCAAGGCATCCGACGAAGACCTGAAGTGAGTTGTACCCGGATCGTCCCATCGAGGACGTTCTGCACGAGTGGCTGCAGTCGGGCCCCTCCCCTGATCCTGTGCACGCGCGGTCCTGGGCGTCTCATATTTTGGCCGCCGCCGAGCGCGACATGCTCGTCGTCGACCCCTCGACGTGGAGCCTCGTGGACACGGTGGGTGCGGGCGACTCCGCTCACGGCCGGCCTGATCTCCGGCCTGGTGGATGCGGGTCTGCTGGGCTCGGCCGAGGCGAAGCAGCGCCTGCGCGAGGCCTCGTGGGATCAGATCCCGCCCGCCATCCACCGCGGCATCATCACCTCGGCATCACGATCCTCTCACCAGGGCGCCTACCGCCCACGCGCGAGGAAGTCAACGAGATCCTGGCAGCAGACAAGACGCTGCGAGGCTGACGAGGAACATCCTCGATCTACTGGGTGTGGGCCCGGCTGGTCGGCCGGGCCCACACCCATATCAGCTGGTCTGTGGTCACCGTGCGTGAGACTCGGACACGCTTGTCAATGTGAACAAGCGGTCATATGCTTGCAGAGGGTCTCCATAGTGTTCCATGGAACACGTATCTGTCGGTCTTGGTATTCGTGGAGGTGACGCGTGGCTGATGCTGGCTTCGACTCAGATAGCACGCACAAACAAGCGGAGATATGGAGAAGGGGGCGATCGCTCACTGACTCTCTCAGGCAATCAGTCGTTTGATGGACGCCCAGAAGGCGGAGTATTGGTCTGAAGAGGAGGGCTTCCAGGCGATGCGTCGCTCGCTGATCCTCATATCTGAGGACCGAGAAAGACGTCGTCTCCAACCAGCTGGTTCGTTTCAGAAATTTGATGGCGACGTCGATACCGCTGTGAGCGCTTTGAAGCCGCCGGAGCAGGGTAATACCGATGAGCTCGCCCGTATCCTTGCGTCGATGGGACTGCAGTACTGCAGGGGCACCTCATCCCCCGCAACTCAGGCGCCTCGCAGATCGCGGGCGGGGAACAGCGTCGTCTGAAACGCTCACGGCGCCACGACCACGGGGCTCAGACGGCAGCGGCTCCGGTACCGGCACGAGTCCCACGCAGAACGCCGCCGTCTGAGTTCTGAGAAGGAGGAACCAACATGGTTGATAGCCCCATGTATGAACGACTCATGCGATTGGTCGCCGCGATCGAGAGCGCCTCCGCCCTCGACGCCTCGGACAATGAACACAACACGATCGTGTGCGGCCCAACGAGGCAAATAACGTCACGCACCACATGCGCTCCTACCAGGGGTCTCACGGGCGAAACCGGCGATCAGATTGATGTGGACCGATACGACGATGAAGCAGGTCCAGGGAATCAAGGGAAAACCACAACACCGCGATGGAGTATTACGTCGAGGCGCGGCGCGCCATGACGCATATTCGTGAGGATGCGCAGCAGCTGTCACCCACTCTTATCGACTCCAATCTGCAGAAGCTTGCCGATGACGCACGTGGCGGTCCCCGTGACAGAGTACTTGGCCGTTCGGCGGACCGATCAACACGCCTGCGGTGTCGGCCGATGCCTACTTCCAGGCGCTTATCGCCCAGGCCAATGCACAGCGGGAGGTCGCGGCGACGGACATTCTGGAGCGAGCGAATAATACGATGCAAGGGCTGGCGGATGGTATTTCCGCTCAGACACAGCAACTCGATGATCCTGGCGCACACCAGTGGCCTGGGCAAGGACCGTCGATTCCTTCAGTTCGTCACGACATTGAGAATGGATACCTCGAACGTCTCCCCGCATGCTCCGGGCGTGTATCCCGGTGATCGCGACAGCGACTACGGGCGTTCCGACCTGCGTGGCACGGGTTCCGGGCTCTACCTGGATGGTTACTGACGAGGGCGGGCCGGTGAGCGGCCGCGTCATGTCGTCACCTCGCATCCCGAACGAGTACATCACCGAGGGAGAAGTTGGTTCGCGCCTCAATCCCATTACCGACCCGCAGGACCTCATGGGAATGGACTTGCTGCACACCCGGGTGAATGGCGATCGGCACGCCAATGGAACGGTGGAGGATACACGCCCGCGCCACCCGTTGACCGATACCATCCCCTGTGGAACGTGAACGGGGTCCTGGCAGCGAGTCGGCGCTTGCGGGCCCGTCATGGGTGGTGCCGGCGTTCTCGGAGCAGGAGCTGTGGGGATGGGCGCCGCCTGCGCCCGGGGCTGGCGGACTGAGCGCACTGGGCCGTACGGGTGCTTCCGGTGCTCTGGCAGCGGTCTTTCGGGAGCGGCTGCTCTTCGCGCGGGCTCCTACCAGGCCCGGGATATGGAACATACAAGGCCTTGCGGCCGGTGGGGCAGGGGCCGGTGGGTGGCACGACCGCCGCCCCCGGTAGCTCCGCAGCTAAGACATCGGCCCCGGGAGGCGCTGGCCAGGGCAGTGCTCGCGGTGCCGGTGGCTTCATGGAGGAGCAGGCGCCGGCGGAGCTGGCGGTAAGGACGATAAGAAGAAGTCGGCGCGTCGCAAGTACACGCCCTTCCGCTTTGACGATGATGGAGATGGACTGCCCGAGGGTTACGTGAATCTGATGTCGCAGACCTACGGGTCGGATAAGGACTTGAGCCCCTGCCCCGCGAAAGGACGACGGATGGGACCCGCGCCAATGGTAAAGCCGAGACGAGCGTGTCGTCAGAGTAGGCGCGTGTGGGGAGCTTGGCTGCCGCCTCGTCATCGCCGCTGGTGTCACCACGCTCCCAACCGCTCCAGCCCAGGCAGACAATACGATCAGCGCGGCGGACCAGCCGTACTTCGCGTACTACCACCTGGATCAGGCCAGGCGAAGGGGCACACGGGTAAAGGCGTAACGATCGCGATGATTGATGGGCCTGCTGAGACGTCGGCAGCGGAACTCACAGGCGCATCAATTCAAGAACGAGAGATGTGCACGATTGACCTCGTCGCTTGCATCGAAAAGCCACGGCACTTCAGTGGCCTCAGTTTTGGTCTCTGGAAGCTATGGCGTTGCACCAGAAGCCACACTTTTGACGTATCGGACTGGTTCTAAACAAGACGGGGACCAGCCATCATCCGATTGCATGGATGAGGGTAAGCATTTGAAATATGGCTATGCGTGGTTGCTTAACGCAGCTATGAAATGACGGTGCACAAATTATTAATGTTTCGTCATCAAGTACTTCTCACGAAGATCCTCTCAAATGGGCAATTGCGCGGTCCATTGCGCAAGTGAAGTATCATCACCGCTTCTGCAGGTAATGGTGGCGCGGATGATAATGCGACCTCGTTGTCGCAATGGTCTGGCGTTGTAGGCGTTACTGATCGGAATTGACGGCAACCGTCAGGACTATTCCTCGGGACATAGGCGACAACGACAGCGGTTGGAGGTCCGCTGTCTGTGCATGATTACGACACAGGACAGATTAAACAGGTGTCAGGTACTTCAGTATCCGCGCCCATTGTCGCCGGTGTCCTCGCGCTCGCCCGCCAGAAGTGGCCGAACGCGACATCCAATCAGCTGCTCCAGCTCCTCGTCACGACGGGCCTCAAACCCAGACCACACCTGGAATCAGTACACCGGCTACGGCGGTATCGATCCGGGGCAATGCTCAATACAGATCCCACGACGCTGCCCTGACGTCAACCCGCTCGCCGACAAGGGAATGGATCCAGCCCGACAGCCGACGAAGTCCAGCAGTATGCGGACGGGGTCGTCAGTCCCCTGCAGATCGTCAACGACAACTCGTATACCACAGAGGCTTTGATGAATCCTTGATCACCGATCCGATGGTCACGGTTCCCACGCACCTGGGAACCAGCCCCGCTATCACGCGAAATAGGTGCGACACAGAAGGTGATTAGAGCGGTGGGGGTGGCTGGACAATTCCCGGCCACCCCACCGTCATGACTCAGGAGGGCGCGTCAGCCGATCGACGCGATCGCGAAGGTGATCGGCACGCCTGAGCCATCGCGGCGCTCATCCTCTGCGGGCAGCTCCACGGGCGAGCCGTCCAGGGACGCGGCGCGTGCCGGCTTCGTGCCGACCCACGCGATATCGAGTCGATCCTCTCCGCGCAGGAAGCGCTGGCAGCGCACGCCTTGACCGCCTCGGCCCTGGACGGGTAGCACTCGAAAGGCGTCACCTTCACTGTCACGTCTGGCCCGTGCCCGGCAGTGCGCCCAGCGCCGCGGCCACAGTCACCACCACAGCATCAATGGGAGCCCCGACCACCCAGAAGCCCAGGGCCCGGCACCGGGGTTCAGCTTCATGTTGGCCATGCCGCCGGCCGTGCGACCTTTGCGGGCGCACTCTTCGCGGCGGGGTGCGCAGCAGCTGCGCGTCCGATGAAATAAAGACCAGGTCCGCCTCGTCCGAGCACCGATCGAAGCCCACCAGACGGTCCCCGTCCTCCAGGGCGATGACCTCCCACTTGTCGCGCTGCAGCACGTCCAGCGCAGGCGCTTGACCGTGCCGCGAGCCGTGCCCATTGCGACCACGTCGGTGCCCCTCGGATCGAGCAGACCGACGGCGGGAACGTCCGTGTGCAGCAGCAGCGAGGACGGCATGGCACCGGCGAGCGACAAGCCCGTCTCAAAGCGGGGGAGCGCAGGCAGGTCGACGACGTCGATGCGGGTGAGCGAGACCGTCCCTCCGTCACCACGGGCCACCTGCGAGCGGGGCTGTCGACGGCAGCTGAACGCGCCAGCCATCCGACGCGGCGCGCGGACCGGGCTCGAGGGGATCCCTCGCCCTCGACGCGCGCGCGAGAGCGCCCGAGGAAGACACGAACCACGACGCATGGGTCGTCCGGGATCTGGCAGGTCCAGGCCCTTACCGAACGCGACACCGACGGCAGGCCGCCAGCGCGGCATCGTCGGCGGCCGCAGCCGCCGCGCCCACGGGCGTGCCCGTCGAGGCCAGCAGCAGCGTCCGACGCGGCGTACCCAGGCGATCCGAGACCCGCGCAGCTCCTTCTTCACGAGCGCGCGCAGCAGCTCCGGATCCTCCAGGATCTCGCGCAGCGAGGCGATCTTCGCCATGAGTTCGTCGCGCTCGGTTTCCAGCTCGATGCGCGAGAACTTCGTGAGGCGACGCAGGCGCAGCTCGAGGATGAAGTTGGCCTGGGCCCTCGGACAGGTCGAAGGCCGTCGCGAGGCGCCTGCGCGCGATCTCCACGTCGTCGGAGGAACGAATGATCGCGATGACGTCGTCGATGTCCAGGATCGCGATGAGCAGGCCCTCGACCAGGTGCAGGCGATCCTCGTACTCTTCAGGCGGAAGCGGCTACGGCGCGTCGTCACGTCCAGGCGGTGATCCAGGAAGACCTGCAGCATCTCCCTTGAGGCCCAGCGTGCGCGGCTGGCCGCCCACGAGCGCCACGGCGTTGATCGAGAAGGAATCCTCCAGCGGCGTGCGCTGGTAGAGCTGCTGGAGCACGGCCTCGGGTTGAAAACCGTTCTTCACCCGATGACCAGGCGCAGGCCGTGGATGCGGTCGGTGAGGTTCTGGACCGATGAAATGCCCTTGAGGCGGCCCCGCGTCTCGCGTTTTCCTTGATCTTTTCGATGACCTTTTCGGGGCCCACCATGTAGGGCAGCTGCGTGACGATGATGCCCATCTTGCGGGCGGTCACGCGCTCGATCTGGACCTTCGCGCGGGTCTTGAACGCGCCTCGGCCCGTCCTCAGGCTTCTTGATGCCCCTCGAGGCCGACGATGACGCCGCCCTCGGGCAGGTCGGGACCCGGAATGTACTCGTATGAGGTTCTGGCGACAGACGCCGACGGGTTATCCAGCAGGTGAATGGCACCAGCGATCGTCTCCGACAGGTTGTGCGGGGCGATATTCGTGGCATATGCCCACGGCGATGCCCTGAGGCACCGTTGACCAGCAGTTGCGGGAAGACGGCCGGCAGGACGTCCGGCCGCATGAACTGGTTGTCGTAATTGGGGACGAAGTCGACCGTGTCCTCGTCCAGTCCCGTCACCAGGTCCAGCGCGGCGGGCGCCTATGCGCGCCTCGGTGTAACGCGGGGCGGCTGGGCCGTCGTCCAGAGATCCGAAGTTACCGTGCCCATCGACCAGGGGAACACGCAGGTTGAAGGTTGCGCGAGGCGCACCAGGGCCTCGTAAATCGCTGAATCGCCGTGCGGGTGGAGCTTACCCATGACCTCGCCGACGACACGCTGGACTTCACGTGCCCCTTTGTCGGGGCGCAGCCCCATCTGATCCATCTGGAACAGGATGCGGCGCTGCACGGGCTTGAGGCCGTCGCGCGCGTCGGGGAGCGCGCGAGCGTAGATCACCGAGACGGCATACTCCAGGAAGGACCCACGCATCTCATCGGACACGTCGATCTCTGTGATGTTCTCGTCCTTCTCAGGGATGTCGACGACCTGGTCCTTCTTAGCCATATCGCGCAATTATTGCGCGGCTTAGCGCTCTATTTCGACTGGCGCGCCGCTTCGGGGCACAATTGGGGCATGGACACATGGACCCGTATCGAACGTGGGGCTTCTACCCCAGTTGTGCAGCGCGCGCTGCGTCGCGCCTCGGCACCGCGGAGCCGCTGGCGACGCTGTGCCAGGTGGATACGGGTTTCGACCGCGGATCGGTCTTCCGACACCTGACGGTCGCCTCGCTGACGGACCGCGCCATCGTTCAGCTCCACGTCGACGAGATGGACGGCGGATCGGCGACGATCGCAACGGCCGTGCACCGCGTCGGCGACATCGCCGGGTACCCACGATGGAGGTGTACACGGATCCCGGAGAACGCGAGCGGGCTATCCGAAATGACGATTGCGCTGGACCCTGAAGGGCGCGCGCCACTCGAGCTTGAGCCCGCGCGCCGCGACGACCCGAATTGCATGGCCGATCATGGCTCTGACGGGCCTGTCTTTCCCCGACGACATGACCTTCCGTATCTCCGCGTCGGTCGACGGGCAGGACGCCCTTGACGAGGCCATGGTCTTCGTCGATCATCCGCGGCACTGATGGGGACCCGCAGTGAGTGAGCGCGCCTCACGCTGGACCTGCCCGGCGCTGATCTGCCCAGCGCGGGGATCCGGTTATCACGGACGTTGTGGCTGGCACCCTCGCATCGATCGATTCCGCACCGCCCGGTGCCTCACCAGTGCGGCCGACGCCCCGGGATCGAGGCCGGGGCCGAGCAAGTGCTCCTCATCCTCGTGGACGGGCTCGGGTACGAGCTAATCCAGGACCACCTGGGACACACGCCGACGCTGCGCCGCGTGAGGAACGATATCCGCTCGATCCACACGGTCGTCCCTCGACGACGGCCGCGGCCATCACGGCTTTTCGGAACGGGGCGCGCCCGGCGCCACCAACATGGGTGGGCTTCTCCGTCGCCTACGGCAGTGGTGTCATGAATCTTCTGGGCCATGGAGGGCGGGCTTCTCCCACCGAGTGGCAGCCCACGCCCACCTACTTCGAGCGTCTGGCCGCAGCGGACGTGTCCTCGGCCGTCATCTCGCCCGCGCGCTTTGCCGGTTCCGGGCTGACGGGCGCTGCGTTGCGGGGAGCGCGCCACGTGCCCGCAGAGTCGCTCAGTGACCGCGTGAGCGCCGCCCTGCGCGAGCTGCGTGCCGGCACTCCCGTCGTCTACCCTCTACTGGTCCGAGATCGATCACGCCGGCCATGGCTCCGGCGTCGGATCGGACGCGTGGATCGGATGCCTCGAAGAATTGACGCGGGGCTCGTCTGCGCGTTGCGCGGCCTGCCCGCGGGCGTGCGAACCGTCAGCGACAGCGGACCACGGCATGATCAACGTGGAGCGCCCGCCCTCGTCGATGTCGCTCAGACCCCAGCCTGCGCGAGGGCGTGCGTATCGTCGCCGGCGAGACGCGAGCCGTGCACGTGCACGCGCAGGAGGGCCGTGCCGCCGACGTGGAGAGGCGCTGGCGCGACGCCCCAGGCGAGAGCGCCTGATCCTCTCACGCGACCAGATGGGCGCGCTTATCGGCCCCGGAGACGGCGCATCGATCGTCGGCGATCTGCTGGTCCTCGCCCGCGGAAACGGCGGCATCGTGGATCTGCGGACCCAGAGCGCCTCAGCGATTGCGATGCCGGGCGTCCACGGCTCGCCCACCTCGACAGAAATGCGCATCCCCGTCATCGTCCCTGTCGTAAGACGACGTCGGGAGATACGCAAGCGGCCGCTCATATCAGCGAGCGGCCGCTAACGCGTGCATGGTTTAAGACTTTGAGCCGAAAAAGAATCTCATCCCAGCTGGGGACCGACCGACGGGTCTTCGAGGATGTGCGCGCCATCCTAACGCCCGTCACGCCCTGAGCGGGAACGGAACCGGTCGCGCTCTCCTCCGCCTCGGCAGGAGCGGACTCATCGGAATCCGTCGCCGACACGGCCTTCATCGGGAGCGCGGGGTCGCCTGCCCTCGGCCTCGCCCGTCGCCCTTGTCCTCACCGGAGGACGCGGGGGCATCGGAGAGCCATGGAAGACACCCTGACGAGGCCGGGGCCCTCAGCCTTGGGGATCGACGCCACTCGGGATGGCACCCGTCAGCGTCGGACGGGCAGACGGGATCTGACCGGTCGAGGGGAACAGCGTGTCCTCGGCGGGTTCGGACGGTGCCTCCGCCTTGGTGCGCGCCGAGGCGAGCGAATAGATGCGCGCGGAAATCGGTCCTGTCGACGTGTCGGGCTCCGTCGTGGGAGCCTCCTCCTCGCCGGCGATAGCTGCCAGATACCGGCCTCCCTGTCGACCCCATCGTCCAGGTCCAGGTCAATCTGCTGGCGCTTCCCGCGCACGGCATTGAGCTGGTCGATGATGGCTCTGCGGTTACGCAGGTCCTCAGCCCCGGGTCAACGACAGGGCAGGAGCGGTACGCGGCATGGGAGTAAAGATCGAGGCCGTTGGGGAGGCGGAAACCTGCTCGGTCAGCCACTGAGCCTCCTGGTCGATCGCCCCAAGCGAGCCGGAGTTCGACAGGTGCCAGTGGGCGGCGCTCGGCCGCACCCCGCACGAAGGTCACGATGATCCGCCAGGGATCCCCGGGTCTGCGCGTCGCTGTCCACTCCAGAGACGACGGGTCGACGCCGCGCGCCGCCAGTCGATCCAGAACGAGGTCACCCATCGTCGGACCACCGTCGCCACATACGAACGGCGCGGCGCGCGTCAGCGCATAATCCTTCTCGGCCTGCACGGGAGCCTCAAAACGCTCAACCGCACTGACCTCCATGCCGTGCTGCGACGCAATCTCTGCTGGGGTCGCGCCAGCGCGCAGGAGAGCCTGAATGTCACGAGGAGCGAGCGTGGGACGAGCGGGTGCCAGCTCCATCTGCGGACGATCACGCGCGTCGCGCCGCGGAGCCTCATCGGAAATCAACACCGAATAGCGTTCACCCTGGGCATCGGTGAGCACCAGGACTCGCCATCGGAGCTGGTCCCGAGCAATCTGAGCTCAATCATCACTTCCTCCTCAAACGTCTAGGTCGAATCGTCCCAAATAATGCGCAGAATGTCGCGAAGCTGGGCGTGTCACACATACGATGGCACATTACCTCACAAGTGTTATCCTCCCTGCGCATAGACCACTGCGCAAACCGGCTCGAGAGGCGAAAGGGGAGAACCATGGCAACCGATTACGATGCGCCGCAAGAACGAAGACGAGGTCGCAGAGGACTCGATCGAAGAGCTGAAGTCCCGTCGCAACGACGCGGCTCCGCTGAGATCGAAGAAGACGAAAACGAGGCCGCTGAGAATTTCTGAGCTCCCGGCGCGGACCTGTCAGGAGTGAACTGACGGTCCACGTCGTTCTCCCGCCAGGAAGACGAATTCACATGCTCGCAGTGCTTCCCTCGTGCACCACGCGTCGCAGCTCGACCACGTGACGCCAACGGCGCTCCCTGTGCACCGAGTGCGCGATGAGGTAGGACGATGTTCGACGCAAGAAGAAGACCGTCGAAGACGAGATCGAAGAGGTCGAGGTCTCCGCCTCGCCTGAGCGACGAAGACGCTGCGATTTGGAGCGAGCCCGGCCCGCGTAACTAGCGGGGAGGTCGACGCATCCGACGGCTACGTCGACATGGGGTCCATCCTGTTCCCCGCAGTTCAGGGGCATGCAGCTGCGCACCCAGGTTGCAGACGACGGCACGACTGTCCTGCGTGATCCTCGTCGTGCTCGGAAACTCGGGCATCCAGATGAGCGTCGCAGCCGCACCCGCCCGGCGGCGTGTGGGAGGAGCTGCGCGAAGAAATCCGCAAGGGCTTCGAAAATCAGGTGCCAAGGTCGCCGACTACCCGACGCGTTACGGCAACGAGCTGCTCTGTCGACATGCCGATGCAGATGCCCGACGGCCGCTCTGCGACTCGCGCATGCGCATCATCGGCCGTGAAGGCGACCGCTGGTTCGCGCGCATCGACATCCTCGGCCCGGCCGCCGCCACCGCGGAAGCCGGCACCGACATCGAGAAAGTCATCGACCGTAGTCGTCGTGCGTCGCGACGACCACCCGCGCACGCGCCTCGAGCTGCTGCCCGTGCACCCTGCCCTGCGGGGCGCTCAGGAGGCATGACATGGCCTCGTGGTTCGCTAAGGTCGGTGCCGCGCTCGGACTCGACAAGGACGCGCGTTCCCCTGGATGCCGCCCTCGACGAGGACTCGGCGCGCGCCGCCCGTGGTATCACGCCGATTCGAGACGTGGCCGACCGCCTCACGTGCTCGTGTTTGGCACGCTGCTGGGCATGACATACCCGCCTGAGGAAGGCGCCCAGCGCGTCCTCGTCGCGACCCTCCATGACGGCACCGACACGCTGGAGCTGCGCTGGCCCGGACGATCCTCCATCCCCGGACTGAGCGTCGGTCAACGCCCTCGAGGTCGAAGGAACCGTTGGTCGCGTGGCGAACGCCTCGTCATCATCAACCCGCTGTACCGCGTAATCGCGGGGAGGGCTGATGCCGACCTCGCTGGATGGATCAGGCTACCTCTGAGGAATTCTCCCGGTCGCGTGCCTCGGTGGCACGCGCGCGGCGTTATCGAAGCCACCGCGCCTGACCGCTCTTCGTCGTCGTTTTTGTGGCCACGCGTCCTCGTGCCGACGCTCATCGCGGCGTCCGGCGTCGCAGTTCTCGCCTGCGTCATCCGACTTGTCCAGCGTCAGGATGGGGCAGGCCCTCCGGCCTCTTCGGAGTCGCCATCGGCGTCATCTTCGCGGCGGCGACCGGGCGAGGAGAAAACTACTTTTGTTCGGGGGCATCGCCACGAACGTGGCAATGGCCCCTTGCCTTTGCCCTCTCTGTCCTGTGCGGGCGAGGCCTCGTTGCCCAGTTTTACGGTCCGCTGACCGGCCTGGCGAAGGGATGGCAATCAGATCCCACGTCGCGGACCTGGACCGCAGCTGCGCCGCGATCACGTGGATGGGCGGGAATCTTTTGCGCTGCGCGTCGCCGTGCAGGCACCCCTGTGGTTCACGGGCCAGGTTGCGGCTCGGCGTCGCTGTTGGCTCTCGGACTCCCCGCCTCGCGCTGGGAGCCTGGGCCACCTGGTGAAGCTGAAGGATTATCCTCGCCTTCCTCGTCCTCGGACCTCCGAGACGGGGATGCGACCAGCTGACGCAGGTCCCTGCAGCTGAGCGGTGTCCGCATCGGGCACGAGGAGCAGGAGCTCATCGGAGGCCTCGAACACGTCGTCGGCGCTCGGCGTAATCGGACGACCGTCGCGCAGAAGCGCAGCGAGGACCGAACGGGCCGGCAGCTGCAGGAATGGACGCGCTTGCCCACAACTGGGGAATCCTCCGGCAGGATGAGCGCGTGCATCGACACAGCGGCAGTGTTGAAGGAAAATAGACGCACCGAACGCCTACCGAGACCGCCTCTTCGACGAGAGACGCTCGCGATGCGCGGCGTCGACACGGACACGTCCACGCCCCACGCCTGATCGAACAGCCACCGTTCGTCGGGCTGTTCAGGCGCGCGACCACGCGGGGCACCGCGAACTCAGTTTTTGCCAGCAGGAGATGACCAGGTTCGCCTTGTCGTCGCCGGTCGCGGCGACCATCACGTCGGCCTCATCCACGCCCGCGTCGTGCAGCGCGTCAGGCGAGCACGCGTCGGCGAGCACCCAGTCCGCGTTCGCCACGGACGAGATGCGCAGCTTCGGGCATGTTGTCGATCAGGGTGATGTCGTGGCCATGAGCGAGCAGCTCCAGGGCGACGCTGCGACCCACCGATCCGGCTCCAGCAATCACAATCTTCATGCTCACACCTCCGTCTTGGGTGGGTTAGCCAATTGGTCGCGCAGCTGCGCGGTCTCGGTCCCGTTGATCGCGAAATACAGCTGATCGTGCCCTGGACCACCAGATCCGGCGATGCGGTGCGGATGGATCCCAAGCGCGACGTGAAGACGATGCGGCAGCCTGTGAGCTCCTCGACAACATGGAAGCTCAGGCCGTACCAGCTGGGGAGGGCGTCGCATTGACGAGGCCGACCAGGCCGGTTGCGTGACCAGATGAGCGAGGCGTCCGGAGGAAGCAGGCGGCGCATCACCGACTCGGCGGTGCGCTGCACCGAGGCGACCGTCGGGATGCCGAGGCGCTCGTACAGGTAGGCACGCGTCGGGTCGTAGATGCGTGCGACGACGTGCTCGACGTGAAAGACCTCACGCGACGCGCGCGGCAATAATGTTCGAGTTATCACCCGACGAGACGGCCGCAAACGCATACGCGTCCTTGATGTTCGCTTGACGCAGGCAGTCGCGGTCCATGCCCACGCCCGTCACACGACGACCGGAAAAAGTCCGAGAGAGGCGAGAGAAAGCCTTGAATCCTGAGTCAATAACCGCCACGGAATGACCCGCGGCGTCCAACGTCGATGCCAGGCGAGCGCCGACGCGCCCGCAAACCCATGATCACAAAGCGCACGACTACCAAAGTACCCGGTACTCGCGAACAGCATGCGTGCCTCGGCGCTGCCACTATCAGGCCCGGTGGACTACGCTTAGTATCCGTGACGAACTTGTTGGCCTCACGCAAAGCGCGTAAGCTCATCGCGCCTGATGCGATCGGACGCGATGGGCCACCAGCTTCTCCCCAAACGAATCGCCCTGCCGATCTTCGCGTCGGACGCGTTGTCGTCCGTCGCCCTACGCGCCGGACGAAGTCCTCTTACCCTGGCGCTCGCCGGTTCGATGGCCGCGCTTCAGTCCGTGTGGGTGGGTGTCGTCGTCGCGATTGTGCTTGCGGTCGTGGTCGCGTCGTACCGTCAGACGGTGCACGCCTACCCGTCGGGCGGTGGTGATTACGAGGTCGTCACCACGAACCTGGGCCGTTCCTGGGGCCTGCTCGTTGCCCTCGGCACTGCTGGTCGACTACATCCCTGACGGTCGCCGTCTCGATTTCATCGGGTGCCAGTTACATCACGACGGCCGTCCCGGCCCCTCCTCGGCTATGAGGTGCCGATCGCGGTCGCGCTCATCATTATCCTGGCCACCCCTGAACCTGCGCGGCACGCGCGAGGCAGGTGGCGCGTTCTGCCGTGCCCACCTTACCCTGTACATGGGTGCCATCGGCCCCATGGTCGTCGTCGGTTTCGCGAAGATGGCGACGGGGCACCTCGGCGAGTCGCCCACCGCTGCTTACGACCCGTGACTGCGCCCGGCCACGCGGATGGCCTGGCAGGGCCTGCGGGAGCCTTCCTGCTCATGCGCGCGTTCTCCTCGGGCTGTGCTGCACTCACCGGCGTTGAAGCCATCTCCAACGGCGTGCCCATGTTCCGCCGCCCCAAGTCCCGCAACGCGGCGACCACGCTGGCGATGCTCGGTCTGATCGCCGCCTCAATGATGATCTCGATCCTGTGCTGGCGCGCGCGACCGGCGTGAAGATCGTCGACGACGCCGCGACCCAGCTGACCTACCAGGGTGCGCCCGTCCCGCAGAACACCTGATCGACCCGGCGATCTCGCAGATCGCCTCCGCAGTGTTTGGTCAGGATCGGTCCTCTTCATCCTCATCACCGTCGTCACCGGCTTCATCCTCGTGCCTGCGGGCAACACGGCGTTTAATGGCTTCCCGACGCTGGCATCCGTCCCTGTCGCGCGATTCCTTCCTGCCCCACCAGATGGTGCGCCGCGGCGACCGCTTGTCGTACTCGAATGGCATCGTCGTTCTGACAATCGCCGCAATCGCGCTGATCGTCGGCTTCAGCGCAGACGACGCGCCTCATCCAGCTCTACGTCGTTGGTGTCTTCATTTCCTTCACGCTTTCGCAGCTGGGCATGATCAAGCACTGAACCGGCAGCTGCGCACGCGCCAGTCCGGCCAGGAACGCATGTCCGTCCTGCGCCTCGCGCGCCGTCAACATTGTCGGCTTCATGATGACCGGCCTCGTGCTCATCATCGTCCCTGGCCACGAAGTTCACGCACGGCGCGTGGATCACGCTGCGATGATCGCGATCGCGTTTGGTATCCAGATTTCGATCCACCACCACTACGAGACGATCAGCCTCGCAGCTGCGCGTGGACGACTGGAACGCGCGCCGCGCCCCGCCGACCCGCGTGCGTGCCCTCGTCCTCGTGTCCTCCCTGTCGCGCCCCGCCATGCGAGCGATCGCGGCGGCTCGCGCGTCCTCGCCGACGTCGATCGAGCTGTCTCCGTCGTCGCCGACGACGAGGAAGAGAACAAGATTCTGCGCCAATGGAGGCCTCCGGCGTTCCCGTGCCGCTGACGCTCCTATCCGCGCCCTACCGTGACATCGCCTCGGTCATCCTGCAGTACGTGCGCGGTCGCCGTCGCGCGATGCCCACCGAGATGCTCGTGGTCTACATGCCGCAGTTCCTCGTCACCCACTGGTGGAGAACTCTGCACAACCAGTCGGCCCCTGTGCCTGCGCGCGGCGCCCTGGTGTGCCCGGTGTGGTGATTACCGTCGTCCCGTGGCAGCTCGGCGAGGACGACGTCGTGGAGGGCCGTCAGCGCGTCAACGACCTGTTCTGCGCGTCGCCCGTCTTCAGATGATCTGAAGTCCCGTACCGAGCAGCCCGGCACCGCCCTCGCGATAGCACCTCCGAGGAGAACGCATGAGCCTCCGCCCTCCCGGCGGCGTCCTCCACGCGCCGCCGTCCTGCGCCCACGCAGCCCCGGAGGGATCGGGAGATACCCAGCTGACGGTTGGTGAGCCTGCCCACGGCGGCGCGTGCGTTGCGCGCGACGAGTGGGCGTGTCTGTCCCTCGTGCGCCACGCTGCACCCGGTGAGGTTGTCCGTGCGCGCGTGACCGCTGTGCAGAAGAAGCCTGCGGGCGGATGCCATCGAGGTCGTTGAGCCCTCGGACGACCGCGTCGAGTCCGTGTGGCCCCAGGCCGGTCCGGGCGGCGTCGGTGGCGGCGAGCTCGGCACCTGACCCCGGCCGCTCAGCGCGACTGGAAGTCCCGCGTCATCGCTGGGCAGCTGCGCCGCGTGGGCGGCGAGGCCCTGGCCGAGGCCGTGGACGCCCTCGGGGAGTGCGTGTCGCTCCGCGCCGGGCGACGAGGACCCGGGCGATCCGCTGACCGGTCGCCGCTCGCATTGACGTCGTCATCGACGCGGATGGCCGCGCCGGCATGCACGAGTTCCGCGGACGCCGCGTGATCGCGCTCGACGACATGTTGCTGGCCGTGCCTCGCGATCCGCGAGCTCGGACTGTTCGATGAGGACACGCCGTGGCGTCGCCCTGTGGAAGCCTGGCGAGCGCGTGCGCGCGGTGGCCCTCCGGCGGTGAGCCCGTCGTCCTGATCGGTGACGACACGTACGCCGCCGACGGCGTGCGTATCGACGCCGATGTGCTGCGCTGGAACGTGCCCGTCGACCCCGGGGTGGAGTCGTACCACGTGCGCCCCTCCGGTTTCTGGCAGACGCACGTGCGCGGTGCCGAGGTGCCTGCGAACGCTGTGCTGGCTAGGGCTTTTTGGTGCGCACGAGGCCGGCACCGGTCGCGCGGTTATGGAGCCGTACTCGGGCGCGGGCCTGTTCTCCGTGCCGATCGCCCGCACCGTCGGTGAGTCGGGGCGCGTCGTGACGCTCGAGGGGATGAGGGCGCCGTGCGTGACGCAGGCGAGAACCTCGCAGCCTTCGACTGGGTGGACGCGTTCGCCGGAAACGTTGATCGCGAGGGGCGTCGTCGACCTGTCGGGCCAGCTGCGCCGTGCCGGACGTCGTCGTGGCTGACCCGCCGCGCGCCGGTGCGGGGGCCGAGGTGTGCGAGGCCATCGCCGCCACGGGCGCCCTCGCGTCGTCCTGGTGTCCTGCGACCCGGCGGCGGGCGCACGCGACTTGCGTGCCCTCACCGAGGCCGGATATGAGCTCGAATCACTGCAGGCGTGGGACCTCTTCCCGCACACCCACCACGTGGAGATGGTCTCGGTCCTTCGCCGCTAGCGGCTCCTCCTGCGCTCCTGCATGCGCGAGCCCCACGACGTCTGCGTGCGGGCCTCGATCGCGCGGCGCTGATCGCGGTACATGCGATCCACCAGGTCGCGTTCGGACACCCAGCCGACGACTCGTCGATCCTTATCCACGACGGGAAGTGCCTGCAGGCCCGTGCGCCGCAGCGCCCCGAGGACCTCGGACGGGGGAGCGGAGGCCACGGCCTCGTCGATGAGAGGCAAATCCGACAGGGGAGCGTCGAGCGATCCGTCCTCCTGCGTGAGTTCGGCCAGACGCAGCGACGAGACGAGGCCGACGAAGCGACGCCCTCATTCACGACGGGCAGCACCGTCTCCCTTCGTGCGACGCAGGGTGGCGATCGCCGATGCCGCGCTCGCCTGGCACGAGAGCGTCTCGGGAGCCTCCGTCATCCACTCGGAGGCCGCGCGAGTGCCGAGCAGCGTGCCCTCGACCGGGTCGTCGAGCACGTCACCGCGCCGGCGCAGCTTCTCCGTGTAGATCGTCGCGCGCGTCAGGAAAACGCGAGGCACCCGTCGCAATCACAACCGCGAGCATCATCGGCAGGATCAGAGAGAACTGGCCGGTCATCTCCACGATGATGAGGACCGCCGTCATGGGGGCACGCGCGGCACCCGCGAAGGCCGCACCCATTCCCACGACGGCGAAGACGCCGACGGGAGAATCCGACAGGGAGAGACGAGGTCTCCGAAGGCAGCGCCCGCCATCGCGCCGATAAACAGCGTGGGCGCGAAGACGCCGCCCGAACCGCCCATACCGATGGTGAACGACGTGAATACTGCGCGGCCCAGCATGAGGGCGAGCAGGAAGGCAATCGAGAGTTCCCGGCGATCGCCTCCTCCCTCAAGGGGATAACCCTGAGCCGTACATGTACGGGAAAGCAACGAGAGCCGCGCCGAGAGCGAGGCCGAGCACGCCCGGACGCGCCCACTCCGGCAGGCGGGTGCGCGCCCACAGCCAGTCGATCGCGTCCTCCGAGGCATACAGGAGCTTGGAGAAAACCGAGGCCGCACAGGCCCGCGACGAGGCCGAGGAGCGCCACCCACCAGATGTCCGACATCGACGTGAACGTCAGGTTGTCGGCGACGCGCACGACCATCTCGTCGCCCCGCAGAATGCGCGCGACCATCGAGGAGGTTACGGCGGAGAGCACGACAAAGCCGAAGGTCTCGGCCGTAAACTCGACGAGGATCACCTCGAGGGCGAACACCGCGCCTGCGAGGGGAGCGTGGAACGTGGCCGCGATGCCGGCCGCCGACCCGCACGAGGCCAACAGGACCACACGGGAGACGGGCATGTGCAGCCACGACGCGATGGTGGACCCCAGCGACGCGCCCACCTGCACGATCGGGCCCTCGCGTCCCGCTGACCCGCCCGAGCCGATGGTCAGAGCCGAGGCAACGATTTTGACGATGGCGACGCGCCCCGGGATACGCCCACCCTTCCGGCGTACCGCGAGCATCACCTCGGGGATACCGTGGCCCTTTGCCGAGGGTGCAAAGCGCTGGATGAGCGGCCCGTACAACAGGCCGGCGATCGCGGGGGAGAGCAGCAGGAACAGCCACGGCGCCCACCCCCACACGCCGTGCGACTGGCCGATGTGGGTCGTCTACTCGTCGAAGCCGGTGGACACCCACGTCCACGCGCGAATCGCCAGGTTGAAGACGACTGCTGCCGCGCCAACGACCGCGCCAACGAGGGCAGCGGCTACGCCGAGCAGGGAACGATGCGCGGCGACCGTATGGCCGACGCGCAAGCGAGTCCCCGCAGCCGGTTCCCCTGACTGCGGGAACTGACTCAGGGGTGTCACAGGTTTGCGATCTCCACGTGAATGGGGGCGTCAGTGGCGATGCCCCAGACGGTCCTGTAGAAGGCCAGCTCTGACTGCCATGCATCCTTGATGTTGATGGCCGAGCGGAAGCGGTGTCCTCTCCCTGGTAGAGCTTGAGAGCGACCGCGTTACCATTGGCGCGCAGTGCCTCGTACATCTCCTGGGCCTGCGAGGCGGGAACGACCGGGTCGTCGGTGCCCTGCAGGAGCATCAGCGGTGCCTTAATCTCACCAACACGGTTGATAGGCGAGCGCTGCGCCCACACCGGGTCGGAGGTGTCGTCGGTGCCAAGAAGGATTCCGTCGTAGTGCGACTCGAACTTGTGGCTGGTTTCCTTCAGCTTCACCAGGTCGGCGATGCCCGAGAACGACGCGCCGGCGGTAAACACATCGGAGGACGCAAGCGCGTTGAGCACGGTGAAACCACCGGAGGAACGTCCCCGGATCGCGATTCGCTGGGGATCGACGCGGCCCAGATCGATGAGGTACTGAGCGCCGTCGACGCAGTCCTGAACGTCCATGACACCCCAGTTGCCGTTGATGCGCTCACGGTAGGGACGACCGAAGGACGTTGACCCGCGGAAGTTCACATCAAGGACGGCAAAAGCCGCGGCTGGTCCAGTACTGGAACGGAACCTGCAGGCCGGGTCGGGCTGCTTCGGTCGGTCCACCGTGCACGTTGACGATGAGCGGGGGCAGCTCGCCCTCGGGGGGCGGCGAACTCGGGGTTCACGGGCGCGTAGTAGAAGCCGTGCGCTCCTCGCCGTCCGAGGTCTTCCAGGTGAGCATTTCGGCCGTGGAGACGAGGGCGGTGGGCACTTCAGCCTCAGACGAGGGACGCAGCACCTTGGTCTTGCCGCGTGACACCTCGATGATCGCAGGAGCGTGCGTCGCAGAATCCGCGAGGAAGACGACGCGGCCATCCGCAGCGGCGACGTTACCGATGGGCCACCAGCCGGTCGCCCACCTCGGCCATGCCGTTGTCGATGCGCACGGTGCCGATGTGCCAGACCTGGTCCTCGGCCCACGAGCACACGAGGTAGTCGTTGTCGTAGTTGTCGTAGGAGTGCAGGCCAAGCTGCCAGTGCGGGTGCGAGAACGCGCGGGGCCCCGGGTGCAGCGCGCGAGTGCGCAGACGCGAGACCCATGCGTTCGGGTCCTCGCCCTCCCGCCACACGAATCCCTGGGTGCGGTACAGGTTTGCCCAGCCAGAGGAGTCATCCACGTGGATGAGATCGCCGTCGAGAGTCCAGCGAGGCTCGTAGACGCACACGCCTGGGCGATCCACCAGGACGACCTCCTGATCGATGGCGCCCTCGAAGGTCAGGGACGCGACGCGCAACCGCGAGTACGTCCACGGCATGTTCGGGTGGTTCCACGTGATCCAGGCGATCTTGGTGCCGTCGGGGAGACCGTCGGCGCCTGAGCAAAGTCGGTGCCCCTCGAACACCGTGATAATCGCGCTGTCGTCGCGGGCGGCAGAGCCATCGAGAGGAATCGCGACGATCTTGTTGACGGGCTCGCCCGGGGCGGAGTGGTCCTCGGCCACCGCGTACACGAGCCTCGCGCACGTCGGCGATCCAGAAGTCGCCGTAGCGGACCTTCGACAGAGTCGTCAGGGGACGCACGGCGCGGCGCGGATCGGCCGTATCAAAAGGCGTAGACACGGCCGTCGGTCTGATCGGAGAAAATGATGACGCCGTGGTGAACGGCGTATGCCTTGCCGCCGTACTCGTGCACGCGCGTGCCGACATCGGGCAGGCGGGAACCATCGATGAGAGGCAGAACCTCGCCCGTTTCCCCGTACCGCGACGGCGCAGCAGCGTCCCGCGTCCGCCCTGGCGCGGATGCCCCTCCACCCAGTAGGTGTCGGGTCCGTCGACGCGAACCTGGGAGAGCGTGACCGAACGGGCAGTGAAAGAATCACCCGAAATGGGGGACTTCCACAGGCCGTGGGGGTGCGACGGTGACGGACATAGTGCCTCCTTAAGCGGTACGGCGAGCCAACACCACCTATCTTTAGTGCGCGCGCTTGTCGCCTGCGCGGGTCGAACGTGCCTGACATGCACTTTGATCTGTAGATGAGACGCTTGGGCAACTACACTGGTTCTCATGTCTGGAACACGAGAGTCATTCGACCTGCTGTCGCGCTGCAGCGCACCGCGGGAGCTGCGTCGCCTGGAACGTGAGCAGCTGGACGAATTGGCGGCGGAAATTCGCGCGTTCCTCATTGACAACGTGTCGCGTACGGGCGGGCACCTGGGTCCGAACCTGGGTGTTGTCGAGCTGACGATCGGCCTGCACAGGGTGTTCCGCTCCCCCAGGACACGATTATTTTTTTGATACGGGCCACCAGGCGTACGTGCATAAGCTCCTCACCGGACGTCAGGATTTCTCGTCGCTGCGCTGCCCGGGAGGCCCTGTCCGGTTACCCGTCGCGCAGTGAATCCGAGCATGACGTTGTCGAGTCATCGCACGCGTCGGCGTCGATCGCGTGGGTGGATGGTATTTCGCGCGAGAAGCATCGCCAGGGGGATCGCACGTGGACCGTGGGTGTTATCGGTGACGGCGCGCTGACGGGCGGCCCTCGCGTGGGAGGCACTCAATAACATCGCGACGGCGAAGAACCGCCGCATCATGATTATCATCAACGACAATGGTCGTTCCTATGCGCCGACGATCGGCGGCCTCGCGGCTCACCCTGGACGCGCTGCGCACTTCCGCCCGATATGAGAAGGCCCTGGCGTGGGGCAAGCAGCATCTGCTCAGCCACGGCGCGCCGGGACGCGCGGCCTACGACGCGCTGCACGGCCTGAAGTCTGGCATCAAGGACGCGTTGATGCCCCAGGTCATGTTCGAGGACCTGGGTCTGAAACACATCGGCCCCTGTGAATGGCCACGACATCGCGGCGGTTGAGACCGCTCTGCGCCGCGGCCGGTCCCTTGACGAGCCGGTCCTCGTCCACATGATCACCGAAAAGGGCCGCGGCTATACGCCGGCCGAGGAAGACATCGCTGACCGCTTCCACGCGGTCGGCCCGATTCACCCCGAGACCGGGCTCCCGGTGGCCCCCGAGCGCTTCGGGTGGACGGGTGTCTTCGCCGACGAAATCTGCTCTCAGGCCGCCACGCGCGATGACGTCGTCGGCATTACCGCCGCGATGATGCGTCCCGTGGGCCTTGGCCCCATGCACGAGGCCTACCCTGGGCGCGTGATCGACGTCGGCATCGCCGAGGCCGAGGCCGTCGCCTCCGCCGCCGGCATGGCCTACAAGGGCGCGCACCCCGTCGTGGCCTCTACGCGACCTTCTTGAACCGTGGCTTCGACCAGCTTCTCATGGACGTTGCCCTCCACCGCGCGGGCGTCACTTTTGTGTTGGACCGCGCGGGCGTGACGGGCGCGGACGGCGCCTCGCACAACGGCGTGTGGGATATCGCGATGTGCTCGTTGATCCCGGGCCTACGCCTGGCGGCACCCCGTGACGAGGAGACGCTGCGCGCGCGCCTTCGTGAGGCGCTCGACGTCGATGACGCTCCCACCGTCATCCGATACCGAAAGGGCCGCTGCCCGAGCCCATGCCGGCGCTGCGCAGTGTCGGGGAGTGGACATTCTGTTTGACGAGGCAGTGGATGGCTCGTCCGCTCGGGTGCTCATCGTGGGCACCGGCGCATGCGCGCCCGATGCACTGAGGCCGCGCGCCGCCTGTCGGCCGACGGCGTGAGCGTCACGGTCGCGGACCCGCAGTGGATGATTCCCATCTGCCCGGAGCTGGCGACGCTGGCTCGGGACTACGACTGCGTCGTGAGCGTCGAGGACGGCATCGTTCAGGGTGGTTTCGGCTGGTCGCTGCGTGACGCGGTCGCGGAGGCGGGCGTGCCTGTGCGCTGCCTGGGCGTGCCGCAGGGATTCCCCGAGCACGGCGATCGCGGCGAGATGATCGCCCAGTTCGGCTTCGACGCCGGTGGCATCGAGCGCGCGGCCCGCGAGCTCGTCGAGCGGATCAGCGACCGCTAAACCGAACGGATCAGACGCCGAGAGCGTCGCAGATCGGGTCGAGCGTCAGATCGATCTGCCAGTCGCGCGCGCCGCGATTGACCATGCGCTCCTCGACCTCGTCGCCCGACGGGCGCGACGGATCCAGGGGAGCCCACGCGAGGTAGCGCTGCACCTGGGGAGCGAGCACCACCTCAGGCGCCAGCCCGAGATTCGACGCGACCGAAGCGACCGCGTGACGCACCGTTCCCAGGCGCGTCGCCGAGGCCTCGTCAATGCGATTCCAGTGGCGCGGTTCCGGGATCGAACCCGGCTGCATGGGCTTGCGCTTGGGAGGCAGCTCGTCCTCCGTCATGGCAGCCACGCTGGCGAGGGCGCGCATCCATTCGTCCTCGTACTGGCGGGCAACGGGGGAGCGGAACTCGCTGATGCTCATGAGTGCGCGCTTGTTGCGCGGAGGATTCGAGGCCGCGCGCACGAGGGCGGCGTTACGCACGAGGCGACCGGGGCTCAGGTCGATGCGCTGGGCGATCGACTCGCGCGTCTCCCACAGGGCCTTCAAGACCGCGAGGCCGCGACGAGTTCGGATCTTGCCCGCGCCGGGCACGGAACGCCAGCGATCGGGCTTCGGGCCAGGAGGGGGCACCGACAGGGCGTAGACGAACTCCTGCTGCGCCCACTCCCAACGACCCATCTCATCGAGCTGCTTTGAGAGGCGGTAGTAGAGCTCCGTCAGCAGTTCAACGTCGAGGGCGGCGTAGCGCAGCCACTCATTCGGCAGGGGACGCACCGACCAATCCGAGGCCTGGTGATCCTTGACGAGGCCCAGGCCAAGCACCTGCTCGGCGACGGCCGCCAGCCCGAAACGCTCCAGGCCGATGAGACGTGCCGCGATTTCGGTGTCGAACAGGGCGGAGGGACGCAGTCCAACCTGGCGCAGGTTCGGCAGGTCCTGCAAACAATCGTGCAGCAGCCACACGTCCTCCACACCCGGCTGCAGCACGGACAGGTCCGGCAGTGCGTGCGTGTCGATGAGGAACGTGCCGACGTCCTCGCGGCGAATCTGCACGAGGTAAGGATCGGAGCCGTAGCGGAAGCCCTGAGCGCGCTCGACATCCAGCGCGATTGGACTCGAACCAGCGCTCAGCGCGCGAGCCGCAGCCTCGAGTTCTTTTTGGGTATCACTGACGGACGGGGTCCCCCACGCGGTTGCGCAATGAGCTCCGGATTATCCGTGTCGCCCTGCGGCAAACCGCCGCCATTGTTGACCAGCACTCAGACTCCTTCAAGGTGACGGGTGGGAACAATCCCCTGCCGTCCGACGCATGACATCCGCCCAGCCGGACAGATGCTCACCAAGATACTCACTGTTGGGCGTCCACGAGGCACGCACATCGACGAACAGAGACGATCCTCGCAGTTCAAGTCCACCGAAGGCCTCGCTCATTTCGCGCGTCACCGTGCCCGTGATGTCGTGGAATCCGGCTCCTGCAATCTCCAGGCAATCGAGCATCCAGCCCCACACGCCCTCCGACAGCAGCGGGTCGCCGATCATCTCGGCATCGACCTGCGCGCGCAGCTGACAGACGACTCGGAACGTGCCGTTCCAGCCGATCTGCTCCACGGGGTCGTGCAGGATGACCATGCGACCAGTCGACAGGGGCTGTCCGGCCTCGTCCTCGTCCGTGGTCCGCATCGCGAGCGCCGCCGTGAAGGGTGCCAAACGACGAGGTGGGGGAACCTCCTCGAGGAGTATGTGCGGCAGGTGGTCCGCCTGTCGCAGGGACAGCAGAGCCCGCATAAACTCCTCGGGCACCGCGTTTTCATTCACAAATCAAATCGTACGGGTGTCCATGCGCCTTTTGGGCCAGACGCGCCGCCCACCCCCATGTCGATAAGTAGCGGTTATGCGTGCCTCGTCACGGTCGATGTCGCTCCGGGGACTACAGGCCGCGCGGGTTGCGCAGGATGAACGAGGTGCGCGGTCCAACGTGCACGATGTCGCCTGAGTGGTACTCGGCGCGATCATCGTCACCAGCCGTGTCGACGACGGTGTGCCAGATGTGCCCATAATTCGCGTCCGGGAGCGTGAAGTCGACCGCCTCCGGAGCGGCGTTGAGCAGCAGCAGGAAGTCATCGTCGAGGATGCGGCGTCCGTTTGCGTCGGGTTCGCGGATGGCATCGCCGTTGTAGAAGACCATCGTCGAGCGCGCCCACGGCTGGTTCCATTCCTCCTCCATCATGTGCGTGCCCGCCGGCGTGAACCACTCGATCTCGCCCAGTTCGGACTCGCCGCCGCGCTGTGCGGGTCCCTCCAGGAAACGCCGGCGGCGCATCACCGGGTGATCGCGGCGCAGGTGAATGAGGTGGCGGGTGAAACGCAGGAGCTTGTAGTCGTGCTCATCCAGATCCCAGTTGATCCACGAGAGCTCGTTGTCCTGGCAGTACGCGTTGTTGTTGCCTCGCTGGGTGCGGCCCAGCTCGTCGCCGTGGGCGATCATCGGCACACCCTGGGAGAATATGAGGGTCGTCAGGAAATTGCGCTGCTGGCGGTAGCGCAACTCGATGATCTCCTCGTCATCCGTGTCGCCCTCAATGCCGCAGTTCCACGAACGGTTGTCGTTCGCGCCATCCGCGCCGCCCTCGAGGTTCGCCTCGTTGTGCTTCTCGTTGTAAGACACGAGGTCGCGCAGCGTGAAGCCATCGTGGGCGACGATAAAGTTGATGGACGCCATGGGCTTGCGGCCCGTCGTCCCATAGAGGTCCGAGGAGCCGGCCAGGCGGGAGGCGAAGTCGGGGAGAGAAGAGAACTCGCCGCGCCAGAAGTCGCGCACCGTATCGCGGTACCTGCCGTTCCACTCGGACCACAGGGGAGGGAAGCCGCCAACCTGGTAGCCGTCCGCACCCACGTCCCACGGCTCCGCGATGAGCTTGACCTGCGAGACCACGGGGTCCTGGTGGATGAGGTCGAAGAACGCGGACAGCCGGTCGACCTCGGCGAACTGGCGGGCCAGAGTGGAGGCCAGGTCGAAGCGGAAACCGTCCACGTGCATCTCCGTGACCCAGTAGCGCAGCGAGTCCATGATGAGCTGGAGGACCTGAGGAGAGCTCATGAGGAGGGAGTTGCCCGTGCCCGTCGTGTCGAAGTAGTGCTGACGATCCCCGTCGACGAGGCGGTAGTAGGAGGGATTGTCGATGCCGCGGAACGAGAGGGTGGGCCCCATGTGGTTGCCCTCTGCCGTGTGGTTGTAGACGACGTCGAGGATGACCTCGATGTTGGCCGCGTGCAGGGCCTTCACCATCGCCTTGAACTCGGAGACCTGCGCGCCGGGATACTTCGTGGCCGCGTAACCGCTGTGCGGGGCGAAGTAGCCGATCGTGTTGTAGCCCCAGTAGTTCGACAATCCCTTGGCCTGCAGCGTCGTGTCGTTCGTGAACTGCTGGATCGGCATGAGCTCGACCGTGGTGATCCCCAGCTTCGTCAGGTGCTCGATGATCGCGGGGTGCGCCATGCCTGCGTAGGTGCCGCGCAGCTCCTCCGGGATGTCCGGGTGGCGCATCGTCATGCCCTTGATGTGGGCCTCGTAGATGATCGACTCAGAGTAGTCGTGTCCCGGGCTGCGATCCCCTCCCAGTCGAAGAAGGGGTTAACCACGACGGAGTGCATCGTCGCATCGGCAGAGTCGCCGCCCTTTAGGGTCAGGGGATCGTCCACCTGATAGGAGAGAAGGTCGAGCGAATCCGTCAGCTGCCCCTCGATCGCCTTCGCGTACGGGTCGAGGAGGAGCTTCGAAGGGTCGCAACGCAGACCGTTCTGGGGGTCCCAGGGTCCGTCGATGCGGTAGCCGTAGCGTTGGCCGGCGCGCACCTGGGGGACGTAGACGTGCCACACGTAGGCATCGACCTCCGTCATGGGGATGCGCATTTCGTTGAGGTCGTCGTCCAGGAGGCATAGCGTCACAGACGTTGCGACCGACGAGTAGATCGCGAAGTTCGTTCCGGTTCCGTCAAAGGTGGCACCCAGGGGGTAGGCCTTGCCAGGTCGCGTTTCCATACGAACAAGCGTCGCACGAATGAGCGGCGGTGGGAGACAATCTGCCCGAAAATAGGCGTGTGACTTGGATAACGGGGGTTTGGTTTTGCGTTCTGGCCAGATGTTCTGTTAAGGTTTTACCCGTTGCGAAGAACGGTTGGCGTTCTGAGAAACGCGGATGTGGCTCAGTTGGTAGAGCATCACCTTGCCAAGGTGAGGGTCGCGGGTTCGAGTCCCGTCATCCGCTCGGGCGATTGGCGCAGCGGGAGCGCGCTTCCCTGACACGGAAGAGGTCACTGGTTCGATCCCAGTATCGCCCACGGTCATCCTGGTAACAGGGTTGACGGGCTATAGCCCGGCCGCACAAGCGGTTCACGCGGATGTGGCTCAGTTGGTAGAGCATCACCTTGCCAAGGTGAGGGTCGCGGGTTCGAGTCCCGTCATCCGCTCTCAATCGGGAATCCACTCGATCCCATTGGGTGTGGTGGGTTGGCCGAGAGGCGAGGCAGCGGCCTGCAAAGCCGTATACACGGGTTCGAATCCCGTACCCACCTCGGGCGATTGGCGCAGGGGTAGCGCGCTTCCTTCACACGGAAGAGGTCACTGGTTCGATCCCAGTATCGCCCACCAGCAAGTCGGATCTGTTGATCCGGCTTTTTGTTTGTCACGCTCTCGTCGAATGTCGGGGCTATAGGCGCAAACGTGGTGCTTTAGACGGCGTGTCGTGGGTCTAGTGGGCGCGTCCGGCCCAGCCTTTGCGTGGCCAGAGTCCTTCTTCTGGGGTGGGGGTTCCTTCCGGGATTCCGTGGCGTTTCTGATCGGTGTGGTTGGGGTGTTTTGGTGTGGGGATCCGGCGGGGTGTGGGCGCCCGTCGTGTTCCCCATTGGGTCAGGACTTCGGTGGGGGTCGGGGGTTGTGGGGTGCGCAGGAGGAGAGCCCATTCGGCGATGACGGCTTGGTGGTAGGCACTGGCACCGCGGTGAGCGTGGAGGAGTTCACGCACGACAGCGTTGATGGATTCGACGTGGTTGGTGGTGGCGCAGGCCGGCGGGTCGGTTGGTGTGCCGTCGGGGTTGGTCAGGTAGGTGAACAGCACTCCTTGGCGTGCCAGTCGTGCCAAGCGTCGGTAGGCGCGGCGCGTGCGTTCATGCGTGTACCACCAGGTTTTACCGGTTTTTGACGCCCATGCAGGGTCTTGAGCGGCGAAGGTGCGCTGTGACATCCATTCTCGGAAGGTGTGCCCAAAGTCGTGGAGCATCGTCAACCACGCGCTGGCTTGGTCGACGCTGGTGATGCTCGTCAAGCGTCGTGACAAGGCCAGCAACGCCCGTGCGGGTTCGGTTCTGGGATGCATGGTTAGGGTCGCGGATGATGTCACGATGAACGTGGACCAGGCAGCGTTGCACGCGCGTGGAGGGCCATAGGTGCGCGATAGCCGCCAAGGCGCCTGCAGCACCGTCGGTGGTGACCACATCGGCAGGAGCGAGGCGTTCAAGTAGGGCCGTGTAGGCCTGCGCGGATTCGTTGGCCGCCCACTGCCACTCCAGCACATGCTCGCGGTCTCGGGCGATCAGCAGCACCCATCCGCCCGACAGGTGTATGCCGTCAATGAAGATCTGATCGTGGACCCTGCCCGGTGACGGGCGGGTGAGGTACCGGCACCTGCCAGCACCAACAGGTACGACGCCGGAAAGCGCGCGCTGAGCCTTCCTGTTCGTCTTGGGTGTGCCGAGACGTCGCCCACGCGATGAAGTCTGCCAGCTCATCGGCTTGTTCGTGTCGGCGCGCACGCCCTGATGGACATGTGGTTGACAGGGCGCACGAGGTGCATTTCCACCGTTGAGCGCCCGCCGCGGTGTGTCCATTCTTCTTCATCGGCACAGCGCACACCGGGCAACGCCGAGCACGATTCGATCGTGTTCTCACCCACTACACGATCACCCCAGAAAGTCAAGGAAGCTGCGCGATTAACCGCCCGAACCTAAATAACAGCGACTTTCGCCCGCAATCCCAACCTAAACCCGGAACTTAAGCACCACGTTCGTGACCTATAGTCCCCTTTTTCGTCCGTATCCTGTTGACGGCGGTTGTGTCGCGTGGCGATGGGAAGAAGGTCGATCTGTGCTGGGTCTCCGTTTCGCCCTCCCATTTCCTGAACGACTGGCGAGTTTGTCGGATGTGTGCGGCTATTGTTCGCTCATTGGACGACACGCCCGGATAACAAATTTTGTCAGTTTATAAATTTGCTCGATAAATTGGCGACGTTTGCTTTTGTCGCTCGTGTTAGTTGTGGTGTCTGAGAAACTAATCGCTCTGATTCTTGACCAAATTGCAGGCGATTGGCATAGACTGGTGCGACATGCGGCGATGCCGTCGCACATCCCGTTGACAGGAGTTTTCTATGGTTGCCCTGAAGCGCCGTCACTTCGGTGTTCTTCTTGCGACTTTCGCATTGGTTTTGAGTTTCTTCGGCCTAGCGCAGTTTGTCGGCGCTCAGGCCCCTGCGTCTGCGGCCTCCCTGAGCTGCCCCGAGCCGACCACGAATGTGAGCAACAAGGTCACCTTGGATTGGGACAACGCTCAGCTCGTCGACCACTCCGGTCGTGAGACGACGGCTGCGGGCGACTGGTGGGACCTCGGCATTAAGCTGCCGTGGAAGACCGAAGGCCGCGTGAAGGCCGGCGACTACTTCACCTACGACGCCTCGATCGTCAATGCTGCGACGGGGGAGAGCGTCCTGCGCCCGAACGTTGCCCGGAAGTTTGAGGTCGTCTCCAACAACGGTGTCGTCGTTGGTTGCGGCACCTGGGCTGCTGACGGCATGGTGACCGTCGTCTTCAACGAGAAGGTCGAGTCCGCCGCGCAGTGGTATGGCCACGTGTCCACCAACGGCCTGACGCAATACTCCGGTCCTGGCGGTGAGAAGTACACGGTCAAGCTGGGTAAGAAGGTCGAGCGCAAGATTGACATGCTGCGCCGCACCCCCCGGCGTTCCTCGATACCAGAAGGACGGCTGGCTGACCCTCGGTGAGAACGAAGATGGCGACGAGAACAAGGCCATCATGTGGCGCGTTGTCTTCCCCGTAGGCGATAGAGCAGTGACCGGCGCGTCGATCGTCGACGAGGTTCCCGCCGGCTCCAACTGGAGCTTCAACTGCGACGTCGTCAACGACTACACGAAGAACCACACCTACCTGGTCACCGACCCGACCAGCTCCGCGGGTCTCCGCCAGGACAATGACACGTCGAACGGTGCCTTTGGTGCTGCCGCACAGGTCGAGTGCACCTCCACCAAGGTGACCGTCACACTTGCCGAAATTCCCGCGAATCAGTCCGCCATCATCCTGCTCCCCGCCCACGTTAAAGGCGCGAAGCGTGCTGGAGATGTCGTGGGTGTCTTCTCCAACACCGTTAACTTCAACGTTGTTGGTGCAAAGATTACCGAGCCCATCACGAAGACCCTCTACTACGGTGCGTCTGCCGACGCGTACGCCCACCAGACCTTCTCCGTGACCAAGAAGGTCGAGGGTGATCTGCCCGAGTCCGCTCAGGATCTCGAGTACCCGCTGACGATCACGCTCAAGAATGACGCGGATCCCTCGGTGAACAAGACCTTCGAGGCGTCCGTCAAGGCTGGTGAGACGTACACCTACCCCACGTCTCTACCGCTGGGTACCGTTGTGACGGTGTCGGAGGGTGATCTGCCCGCCGGTGTGGGTATCACCTGGAACGACGGTGAGAGCCGCGTCTTTGAGACCGCCGACGGCGTCACCCTCTCCGCGGACAACCGCGAGGCTACCTTCACGCTGAGCGATGATCAGGTCTACTCGCTGACCCTGACCAACGTTGTGGCTCCGACACCGACCCCGTCGGCCACGCCTTCCACTCCTGCTCCGACGCCCTCGGCAACGCCTTCGCCCGCTCCGCAGCTGGCGAAGACCGGTACCGATGCGGTCGGCCTGGGTGTCCTGGCTGGAATCGTCGCGATCGCGGGTCTGTCTCTCGTGGCCGTGAAGCGCCGTAGCCACTGATGACGACGATGCCCTGAGGTGCGTGAGCGCCTAAGGGAGCGAAGTGGGCGGGATGAGCAATGCTCATCCCGCCCACTTCTTTGTAGGTGCCTCCTGAGTAGTGGACTATTGGCTTATAGGCCAGGTTGTGTTGGTTTTTGGGCTGTCTTTCGTTGCTACAAAGCCGAAAGGTGGGGGTTGGACTCGTTGTGACTTGAGTTCTTGGTTGGCCAGGTCGTGTTGGTTTTATCCCGGTTTTTGATTGATATTCCGCGGTAAGGTCGGGATTTGAATCGGCTTGGATTGGGGGATGGGAAATCCTCGATGCAAAATCTGTGGTGGCACGACGCAAAAATGGGGCTCAACTCGAGCAGGTAGGCCAAGGTTCCGCTGTCTTGCGTGTAGGGCAAGCCAGTCTCGGCGTAACGATACCCGTGCCCGGCATTTCAGTGCGTTTTTAGACTTCGTCACCGGCAAATACACCCTGGCCGATTACGGGCCCAAGGGACGCACCATACGACGGCGTAACGAACCATTTTGGCATCTATGGCCAGTTTCTCCATTGGTTGACGAGGTTAACCATGTGGTCTTTGTTGACGGAATCTACCTGTCCCACAAGCTGGTGGTTCTTATTGCCTGCACCAAGACCCATGTGCTTGGCTGGTACGTGGCCAAGGGTGAGACCACCCGCGCCTGGCAAGCACTGATGTCTAGGATCGCGCCCCCAGATGTTGTCGTGTGCGATGGTGGGCAAGGCATCGCCAGCGCGGTGAAGACCACCTGGCCTACCACCCGGATCCAACGCTGTGTCTTTCACGCCTATAGCGCGGTCAAGCGTAAGACCACCACCCGGCCACGCACTCAGGCAGGTGTTGATCTCTACAGTCTTGCTCAGGCCTTGCTCGAGGTCACTACCGTTGACCAGGCAGTGGCATGGATGAGCAAACTCGCCACCTGGAACACCACCTACAAGGAATTCCTAGCCCAGCGCACCCGGCTACCAGACGGACGTTGGGTTGCCACCCATGCCCGGCTGATCCAGGCCAAGAACTCCCTCAACACGCTGGTCAAACAAGGCACGCTGTTTACCTACCTCGATCCCGCCCTTGACCTTGAAGGTGACCCCATTGCCAGGACGTCGAACCTGATCGAGGGCGGGATTAATACCCAACTACGCTGCGTGCTACGAGCCCACCGTGGCATGAGTCTTAATCACCAGGTCAAGACCGTGTTGTGGTGGTGCTACCTGCACACCGAGTTCCCTGCCACCCCAGCACACATCCTTAAAACCACGCTCACCGACCAACAGATCATTGACCAATTCGACAAGGCCAGCCACCGCGCCCAAGCACAAGCCGAGATCGACAGGTGGGGAACCGCAGTTAACTGGACCGACTTCCACCACAGCGGAACCTGGCACGAAACCTACTAAACCGAAACCAACACGTTTTGGCCTATAAGCCGGACTATTTGTGTGGAGAAGGAGGTGCTGGAACCAGTATGGACAAAAGTCCTGTCAAAAGATGACTGGGCGACAATCCTGCTGTCGATGACGCGCAGAGGCTTGGCGGACTTGGTTGTCATAGCTAGGCGTGCGCGGTTGCTCCTGTCGCCCATTGTGGCTTGTCGGAGGCATTTTCCGCTGTGGCGCGATGGGGGTTGATGCATCGAATGAGGATGAGTGGCTCGTGGTCGTGTGAGAAGGAAATGGGTGAAGGCGCTTAAAAATGTGATCAACGACATTATTATGTGACATGTGTGTTTTTGCTGGTCAAGTACGTTTGACCCGCTGTGAGGCAACTTTCACGCTGAGCGAGGATCACCTGTTTGCTCTCAACCTGAACAACAAGCTGGTGCCGACCCCGACGCCCACGCCGACGCCCACGCCGACGCCCACGCCGACCCCGACGCCCACCCCCACACCGTCGGAATCCCCGACGCCGGAGCCGACCCCGACGCCTTCGACGCCTCCGGTCCCGCACCTGGCCAAGACCGGTGCTGACGCGGCGAACGTCGGAGTCCTCGCTGGAATCGTGGCCCTTGCGGGTTGTTCGCTCGTCGCGGTCAAGCGTCGTCAGCGCTGAACCTGATGACGGCGGCTCTCGCAGCCCCGAGCCAGTGACGCGAGCTTATGCGTCACGTGACATGCGCGGGTGGGAAGACATGGTCTTCCCACCCGCGTGTTCAATATGCGTGAGGCGGCATGCTGAGAGTTGGCGATGCGAAACCAATACCTGCGTAGAAAGGACCGGCGATCGTTCGGTGACGGTCGGGCGGCGGAAACGGCGCAGCGCCAGCTCGCAGTGACCCCACCGCCGCGTCGGACAACCGTCGGCGGTCTAGTCGCTGAGGAGATACACGCGAGCCTCCCACGGCCTCATTGGCGTGGTTACCGTGGGTTCGCTCTGTATGCGGTCGAAGGCATCATCAGTCTTGACGAATGACGTGTCCGTATTGCCCAGGTAGAGGCGCCACGGCAAAGAAGCCACGGCCTCGTCCTCGGAGGAGAACAGGGGAGTGTGGTGTTCCCCGGACATATTGACCATCACGAGGACGTTCGAACCCGGGGCGCTGCGCCGATAGACGAAGAGTGCGGGCACTGACGCGTCTATCCGCGTGAACGTTCCATCGGTCAGCGCGGGGATGACGTGGCGAGCGCTGATGAGCGCGCGGTAGTACGTCAGAATGGACTGAGGATCGTCCGCCTGCGCTGCGACGTTGATCTGCTCAGCTGAAGCGGGCACGTCAATCCACGGGACTGTCTCAGAGAAGCCCGCAGCGGGGGAGGAGTCCCACTGCATCGGCGTCCTGCCGTTGTCCCTCGACATCGCGGCGAGCCCCTCGGGGACCTCGTCTGCCCCTAGGCGTTCCATGTACGACACGGATTCGACATCGCGGAAATCGGCTGCGGTCTTAAAATCCCCGCCGAGCATGCCGATCTCCTGGCCCTGATAGATGAAGGGGGTGCCGCGCTGGAGGAAATAGGCGGTTGCCAAGGCGGTCGCCGATTCGTACCAGTAGCGCGACGGATCCCCGAAACGGGATACCGAGCGCGGCTGGTCGTGGTTCTCCAGGTACAGCGCGTTCCATCCGCGCGTCCCGAGCGTGTCCTGCCAGCGAGTGAGAACATCCGCCAGTTCCCCCGGTGCCAGGTGGCGGGGCGAAAACTTTCCGTTTTCGAGGCCGATGTTGACGTGCTCGAACTGGATAAGCATGTTGAACTCACGGCGCTCGGGATCGCAAAACAGTAGTGCCGTTTCCGGCGACGCATTCGAGGCCTCGCCGACCGTAAACGACCCCGGATGGTGGGCGAACGTCCGCTCGTGCATCTCCTGCAGGAATTCGTGGAGACGTGGGCCATCGGCGAAGCACTCGTGGCCGATTCCGAACGGCGCGCGCACCGGTCCACCATCGGGCAGACCCGGTTGCTTCGAAATGACGTCGATCGCGTCGACCCTGAAGCCATCGACCCCCCGGTCGAGCCACCAGTTCATCATCTCGTAGACGGCGTCACGAACCTGCGGATTCTCCCAGTTCAAGTCGGGTTGCTCGCGTGCGAAAAGGTGGAGGTAGTACTGGCCCGTGGACGCGTCGTACTCCCACGCCGGACCGCCGAAAAACGACTCCCAGTTCGTTGGCTCAGCTCCGGGAGCACCAGGGGTGAAACCAGGGCGCGGATCCCGCCAGTAGTACCAGTCTCGGCGCGCCGAGCGGGCGCTCGAAGCCGATTCAACGAACCAGGGATGCTCGATCGACGTGTGGTTGACAACGAGGTCCATGACGATGCGCATACCCAGGTCGTGGGCACGCGAGACGAGGGCATCGAAAGCCTCAAGATCGCCGAATAACGGATCGATGTCGCGGTAGTCCGAAATGTCGTAGCCGTTGTCCGCCTGAGGGGAGCGGTAGATCGGCGATATCCACACGATATCGACCCCGAGCCCGGCCAGATAGTCGAGACGCCGGATTATCCCCTCAAGGTCCCCGATCCCATCCCCGTTCGTGTCCTGGAACGAACGGGGATAGACCTGGTAAAGCACGGCGTTCTTCCACCAGGGCCGCGCTGCGTAGAGGTTGCCAGGAAGTAGCTCGGGGTGGATGATCATCGCGCGTGTCGTTTGTACGGTTTAGTAGGCGTCGATAGAAGACCAGGCCTCGTACACGCCCTTGTCCTGGTGGTAGACCGCTGTGCACGTGAAGTTGAAGGTGCCGCTCTTGCCCGTGAGAAGAGTGCCGTTGAGCTGGCCGCTCGCCTGGTACTGGGGACGTCCGCTAGAATCCACCCCGTCACGCGTGACCGTCCAGTTCGCAAGCTTGCCCTGTTGGACCGTCTGCGACAGTGCCGACTTGCATTCGGACATTACGCCGTATTCCTCATCGCTGCTGACGCTCCCGGAAGAACCCGTCCCCTGAGTCGGTGCAGGGCTGGGCTTCGTGCCGACGGGCGGCGAGGACTGGCTCGGTGCAGGGGCAGGAGCGACAGGAGCCGACGGGCTGGGGGCCGCGGAAGGAGCGGACGTGGGGGCTGCAGTGCTCGGAGCGCTCGGCGAAGCTGATGCCCCGTCGCTGGAGGAATCGTCCTTGGTCAGTGCCCAGATTGCGACGCCAGCGACCAGGATCACGACCACCACGGCTGCGATGATGCCGATGATGAGGCCCGTCTTCTTCTTCTCCGGTTGCCCGCCGTACGGGGAGGCCTGGAACTGACCCTGAGGGTAGTAGCCCCGCTGCGGCTGCTGACCGTATCCCTGCTGCTGACCGTATCCCTGCTGCTGGGCGTAACCCTGCTGCGGATATCCGCCAGCGGCGGGCATCTGCTGGGTGTACTGTTGCCCGGCTGGGTACTGGCCGTTTCCGCCAACCGGTTGCTGGTTGGGGCTGTAGGGGTTTGACATTGGTGCTCCCGGTAGTGACTAGGTGAAGATCAGCCGGTCTCGCGGACAATGAGTCGAAAGAGCCAGCTCGTGATCATGATGGTCTAGGCGTCTTTGTATGTGAGCAACGCAGTGAAGTCGTTCATGCTCTTAATGTAGTATCCCTTGCATTCGAACGACCAACGACCGGTCTTGTTGGTCGTCGGATCCGTTCCGGTGACGATGCCGGTGTAGACGTGCTTCTCTCCGTTGGGGAGAACCTCGGGCCCCGTATAGTTCTCGTTCGAAATGTTGGCGTTCGACCACGTGCTATCGATCTGTTCCTTGCAGGAGGCGAGGACTCGTTCCTTCATGTCACCCTGCCCGCCGTTCCCATTCCCTGGCACCGCTCCCTGCGAGGGATTGGTGCCCGCAGGCGGCTGCGAGGGATTGGTGCCCGCAGGCGGCTGCGAGGGGTTGGTGCCCGCAGGCGGCAGCGGGTTGGTACCCGCCGCAGGGTCAGAGCCCTGAGAGGACACCCCCGGCATGGTGGGCGAATCAGCGTCGGAGTCAGAATCGTCCTTGTGCAGCGCCCAGATCACGACGCCAACGATGATGGCGACGACCAGGACAGCTGCGATGATGCCGATAATGAGCCCAGTCTTCTTCTTTTTCGGCGCTCCACCGTAG